>AUXO010899595.1_pt1 | contig 19002 bp, 16 predicted proteins | sample 768731 | NCBI WGS metagenome assembly AUXO01 (sample SAMN02715735, study PRJNA202380) | gut metagenome | biome: sheep rumen | host: Ovis aries | place: New Zealand: Palmerston North
ATATGCTCCATTATATGGATTTGAATCATATGCACCATATCCAAATAAATTCTTTTTATCTAGTGCTATTTTGGATTTTCCCCAATTACTTTCATGAATTCCAACTGCTGCAACAAAAATTCCGTTTATTTTGTATTCTTTTTCTATGTAATAAAAATATTTAGCATTTTGCTCAAATGTTTTATTAATGTCTTTTGAATCTGTAAGTGCCTTCATAAACTGATTTAATGTAAAACCACTTGGTTTGTTAATTGCAATATCAAAATTCAAACTATCACTTTTTATTTTTTTATTTTTTTGTTCTTTTTTCTTTACTCCTATTTCAATTATTTTATTAATTGACGACTTTACAACAACTGCTGATACTTGTTCTTGTTTAATGATTCTATCATTTCTGTCTAATACTATTTTTGTAGTTATTTCTTGAATTCCTTTTCTTCCTTCTTGAGAAATTCTAGTTTCTCCTATATATAAATCATTACTATTGCGATATTTTGTGATGTATTCCAATTCTTTTTCTTCAACATTTATTTCTTCCTTATAATTATGTTTCAAAAGATTTTTTTGTATAATTTCATTTATATCTATTTTTTTTGCATTACTTATTTTTAAATTATTTTTTTCTTCATTCAAAGTGCTATATGCATAAATATATTTTTCAGATTTTTTTGTTGTATAAATCACAAAAAATACAATGCACACCAGAAATATGCAAGTTAATATAAATATTATCCTTCGTTTATTCCTATATTTCATTCTATCACCTATAGTAATTCTAATAATAATACATATTTTTGTCAAGAAATAAAAAACAAAAAGCAGATATCAAGTTAATAAAGTTCCAATAATACACTCTATTAACTCGGCATCTGCTAAATATTAATCTTCCTCTTTATATTCTAGTCCATACATATTATATAACCATTTCGTTATATTAAATGGTTTTATTGTTTTAGGTTTGTCATATTTAACTCCAAAAGTATCAACTTTTACAGAACTAATTATTACATCATTAACAGGTTTTTCTTTTGTAGCATTACTATCTGAATTTTCTCCATTTTCTTCAGTTGCTGTTGTTACCTCTACTTCTGAAATCTTTGTAACAACATCCATTCCCTCTATAACTTTTCCAAATCCAGGATAAAGACCACTCATTGAAGTATTTTTATCTGTTGTCATTATAAAAAACTGAGTTCCAATTGTATTATAACCTTCTTTAACAAGTGCATTTGAGTATTTAGCATAGTCTCCTCTAGCCATCGCAATAACACCTGCAGAAAGATTCAAATCATTTTTTTTGTATCCGTTTGCTAAAAATTCTCCTTCTATTGCGTATTTAGTCTTATCATCAGTTCCATTCAAGTAACCAAGTAACGCATCTCCAGTTCCAGTCCCCTCATGATCTCCACCTTGTATCATAAAATCTTTAATTATTCTATGAAATTTTAGTCCATCATAAAATCCATTATTTGCTAATGTTACGAAGTTTTTAACGGTATTTGGTGCTTTATCAGGATAAAGTTCTAATTTAATTGTTCCAAAATCTTTTACTTCCATAGTAACTATTGGATTTTTCTTATCTAATGATACTTTTTTATAGTATCCATATCCTAAACCACCTAAAATTACAATAATTAAAATTAAAGTTATTGTTGTTATTATTTTATTTTTCATCAAAAAATCTCCTCTCAAGTTTTTTATATTAAACTTTGTATATCTTATACTAATTTTTTTTTAATGTCAAGCATGAATCAAAATTATTGTTCATTATTTTTAACCTTTTATTCCTAATAATTTCAATGTCTCTGAAATATTTTTTACTCCAACTATCTCTATTTTATAAGAATTATCTAAAAACTTTTTATTGTTTTCAGGAATAATACAAGTTTTATATCCTAATTTTTCAGCTTCTTTAATTCTCTTTTCTATCATGTTTATTCTTCTTATTTCTCCAGTAAGTCCTACTTCTCCCATAACTACTGTATCTTTTGGAATCGCAATATTTTTAAAACTTGATGCTACTGTACAACAAATTCCTAAATCCACAGCCGGTTCATTTAACTTTATTCCTCCAACTACATTTAAATATATATCTTGATTTCCTAAATTTATATAAGCTCTTTTTTCTAAAACTGCTACAAGTACAGCAAGTCTATTATAATCAATTCCATTTCCCGTTCTTTTAGGAATTCCATAAACACTTTGAGTAGTTAGTGCTTGAAGTTCTACTAACATTGGTCTTGTTCCTTCCATACTTGCAACAACGCATGAACCAGATGGATTACCTTCTCTTTCTGAAATAAGTATATCAGAAGGATTTAATATTTCACACAATCCTTCTTCTTTCATTTCAAACATTCCGAGTTCATTTGTTGAACCAAATCTATTTTTTACAGAACGTAAAATTCTATATGAAAAAAATCTTTCTCCTTCTAAATATAAAACTGTATCTACCATATGTTCTAATACTCTTGGACCCGCTATTGTTCCATCTTTAGTTACATGTCCTATAATTATAGTTGTAATTCCCTGAGACTTACAAATTCTCATTATTTGAGATGTTATTTCTCTTACTTGACTTACACTTCCAGCTGCTGCAGAAAGTTCTTCTGAATACATCGTTTGTATAGAATCTATAATCACAAGTTTAGGATTAATTTTTAAAATCTCATCATTTATAACTGATATATCTGTTTCACCTAGAAATAAAATGCTATCATTATTTATGCCTAGTCTATCTGCTCTAATCTTTATCTGTTCAGCAGATTCTTCTCCTGAAATATATAATACCTTTCCTTCTCCTTTAATTCTGTCACATAGTTGAAGAATTAAAGTAGATTTTCCAATTCCAGGTTCACCCCCAAGTAATACAATAGATCCCTTTACTAGTCCTCCACCTAATACTCTATCAAGTTCATCAATTCCAGTTTTGATTCTTGTGGTTTCTTTAGCTTCATAAGAATTTAATCTTTTAGGTTCTTGCCTTTCTTTTACCTTTTTGTTTCCATTTTCAACATGTGTCTCTACTTTTTGTTCAAAAAAAGAATTCCATGTATTACATGCAGGACATTTTCCTAGCCATTTAGCACTCTCGTATCCACATTCATTACAAACAAATAATGTTTTCGTAGGCTTTGCCATTATTCTCCTCTTTTCTTTTTTACAAAATTCTTTACTAGTTTAGTAACCAATTTTTTTGTAAATTGTGTTTTTGGTTTACTCTTTAATAATTTAAATTTTTGGTAATATATTTTTTATAATTGGATATCAATAATCTAGTAAAATAGTTTCTTAATAATAAATTACAATTTAATTGGTATTCTATATCAATTGATACAAAAAGTCAAATAAAACATCTCTACAGCAGCATAAAAATTATTTTTTATTACACAAGTTTCTTATACTTATACCATTTTATATTTTTTTCATCTATTTCTTGTTTTATTTGATTTAAATCTAAATTCGAAATTTCATCAATAATTTTACATGCAAACTTAAATGTAAAGTTCTTTGGTATACCTTTTTTAAAAAATATTTTATTTTTTATTTTCTCTGGTAATATAACCTTATATTTATCAATAATACTTTTATTTGTATAGTCATAATCAAAATATATCTGTGGTTTTTCTAGTATTTCTAAATATTTATTATAGAATAAATAATCTGAAACAAGATGTAAAAAAAATCCTTGATTATACTCAGTATCTAGTTCATTTTCAGATAAAAACTTTCCAAGATCAACATATGAAGGTGATTTTCCATAATGAGTTTTAGATTTATCTTCAGTAAGGTCTGGATCTATATTTCCATATATAAAATTTATATTATAAGCTTTATTGTGTTTTTTTAAATATTCTTGTGCTATTGCTAAATGTATTACATACCCTGGCATTATAATACCTCCTTATTTTTTTCAATTATATACATCACAATTTATCATATTTTTATAATTTTTTCAACAAAAAAACGCCATTATTATACCGGCGCCTTTTTTGATTTTCTTTGCTCATTATATATTTTAAAGTAGTCCCATACTGTTAGAACTTGCATAAAATTTGTTAAAATAGATGTTACTCCTAATAGAGGATCTGGAATCTTAACAATGAAGTCTAAATAACAAAGTGCAATTGATGCATCCAATATTACAGTTTTTAGTTTTCCTATAACCGAAGAATGTGCATCATATCCTTTTAGTTTTGTATATGTATTGATAATTGATATAACAAATTCTAATACTAATATTGTTATTATCCAATTCGTATGTTCATAAGCTAAAGGAAATGTTAAAGTAAGAACAAAAAGTTTATCACATATCGCGTCAAGAAGTGCACCAAATTCACTTTGTGCATTGTAATTTCTTGCATACCATCCATCAAAACTATCTGTTAGACTACATATTGCTATTAATATAAATGCTAAATAGATGTGTTTACTTGCAACAGCAGGAATAATTGTTATTGGTGCAAATATTCCTCTAATTAGTGTAAGTATATTTGGTATTTGTTTTCTTCTTACTTCCTTATCTTTACTTATTATATCTTTTCCTATTTTTTTTAAATTATCTATAAAGTATTTCCAAAATTCTTTCATTTCTTGCTAAAAATATCCTTTCATTGCTCTATTATAATGCAATCTTATGCATTTTCTCTATTGTTCCTTCTCTTAATATTATTTTTACAGATGAATCTAAATGAACTACAGGACGAATATAGTATTGTGTTGTATCTAAACTTTCTCCATCAGGTGTAGTATCAACTATTATTTTATTTGAGATTGTATTTGATTCTATTTCAGCAATTCCAAATAAAATATGATCTGTACTTAAAGAAACCATTCTAGAAGCAATCCAATAATTTTTGTTGAGTCCGAAAATTAAATCAAATACCTCTTTATTAAATAAATCTTCATTTCTGGCAGATAGTTTATATGCTGTTTGTGTTGCAGTCAATGAAATTTCACTATTTATATTTCCTTTTACTGTAGGATTAGAATATCCATATTCACTTTGTCCTATTCCATCTCTTTTTACAGAAGTTGTATTTATTCCTGAACCATTTTCGTTCTTATATAAATCTGGATAAAAACTTACACTAAAAGTTTTTTTGTCATTATACTTTATTCTTTCTCCACTAGCCAATTCTTCTTCATAGTTTTCTTTAGCGCTAATTCCAGTTTGTGTGTAATATTTTTCAATATCATCAATATTTATGCTCCTTACCGTCACGTTTGAGCCATATTTCGAATTAGAATATAACTTTTTACAAATATCATTTAATAATAATACTCCATTATTATATCCTAAAGCTCCAGCAAATTTTACTGCATTAGCATCTGCAATATTGTCACTTATCAAATCAATACTTTTATCCTCATTAATGCTAAGTACTCTCCATTTTAAATCATTTGTTTGACTGATAATTTGATCTTCTGAAATATCTCCACTATATATGCTTTCTAATTTATATCCTGTTTGGTTATCATAAGTATAATCAACATAGTCTCCTACTTCAAGTTCTGTTTTTCTTTCTTCAGGTCTACTTATTTGTGGCAACTCTGAATCAATTTTATATGTACAATACATGATGTTATCTGCTAAAATCCCATTTGGAAAATATACTTGATGTGTTCTTTCATTTATAACATATAATTTTGTCTCAGGCTTTTCTAAATTTATTTCTTTATTGTTCTTTACTCCTTGATAATCTGAATCATATCCATAATTTAAGCTTAATCCCCCTAGTTTTTCAATTTCTATTACATAATAATTATCATTATCATTAGGATTTGTTATTAATCCACCTGCTATTGATACTCCTAAACTTTCTGCCTTTACATGAATCATATTAATCAAATCATCTTTATTCAAGTAATTACATAAAACAGGAAGTTCACCATAAGTAATATAATAATCATCTACTCTTCCATTAATATTTTGAATATCTTCATACAAATAATTAATATCTCTTAATGAAATTTGGTTCCTTGTATTAAATATTATAGCTCCACTTATAACAATTATTATAAGTGTTGCTATAGCAAGTGATATTAAAGTTATTCCTTTATCATTATTTAACTTCATATATTAATCCTTCCTTGAATTTTGTGCATATTTTCTTAGTTTTTCAGATACCAAATAATTAATTGTTCCTGCAGGGAAGTTTCCATTTTTATCTTTTTTACCAGCAGGTACACCTGTTAGTACTTCTATTCCTTCATCAATTGTTGAAACTGCATATATCTTAAATAATCCATCTTTAACATTTTGAACAATTTCATCTGATAGTTGAAGATTTTTAACATTTTGAACTGGAATCATTACTCCATGTGTTCCATCTAATCCTCTTAACTTACATATTTGATAAAATCCTTCTATTTTTTCATTTACTCCACCTATTGGTTGAATTTCTCCTTTTTGGTTTACAGATCCAGTAACAGCTATTGCTTGGTTAATCGGAATTCCAGATAAGCTAGAAAGTAGCCCATATGCTTCTGTACTAGAGGCACTATCACCATCTACACCATTATATAACTGTTCAAAGCATATACTTGCTGTTAAACTTAACGGAAAGTCTTGTGCAAATCTTTCTCCAAGAAATCCTGATAATATTAAAACACCCTTAGAATGAGATGATCCTGAAAGTTCAACTTCCCTTTCAATATTTACTATGCCTTGTTTTCCAATATAAGTATTTACTGTTATTTTAGCAGGTTTTCCAAATGTATAATCTCCAACAGACATAACAGTAAGTCCATTTAATTCTCCAACCTTATGACCTTTTGTACTAATAAGTAAACTATTTTCATGAATCATTTGTATATATTTTTCATCATATTTTTTAACTCTTTCTTTTCTTTCTTTTAAAGCCTTTTCAACAAAATCTTCTGTGATAGTTCTAGATTTTGAAATTTTTGCCCAAGTAGCAGCTTCACTTACTATTACAAATATTTCATTAAATAAAGTTGATATTTTCTTTTGATCTCCAGCTAAGCGAGAAGCATATTCAATTATTCTAGACATTGCATATTTATCTAATGGATTTAATTCTTCTGTTTCACAATAATTGCTTATTATTCTTGCAAGCTTATTTGCATTTTCTTCGTTAAAGTCTACTTCATCTTCCCACTCTACTTTTATTTTAAATAGCTTTCTAAAATCTTCATCAAGCGAAAATAGTGTATAATAAATGTCCGCATCACCAATTAAAATTACCTTTAAATCTAATGGAATTGGTTCTGGTTTTAAAGATACCATTACCATTGATGAACGTTGATCTGCTGTATTTTCAATTGATATTTCTCTTATTCTTAATGCTTTTTTTAATGTTTCATAGCAAATAGGATTCTGTAATAAATCTCTTGCCTGGAATATTATATATCCACCATTTGCTTTTTGTAATAATCCAGCTTGAAGCATAGTAAAATCTGTCTTTAGTGCTCCATAATAGTTTTCATATTCTAACTTTCCAAAAATATTATGATATGTGTAGTTTGAGTCCATTATAATTGGAGCGCCTTCTAAATTACTATTATCTACAAATAAATTTACTCTATAATTCAAACAAGGATCTGGTTGTTGTTGTAATGGATTTCCTTGTTGAGGTTGTTTATTTGTACTATCAGGTTCTGAAGCTAAGAATACAGGAACATTTTTTAATACATCTTGTTTTACCGCATTTAAAAAATTGTTTATTTTTTTGTTCTTTTTATACTTTCCTTTTAAGTAATTTATATGAACATTAACTGTAAGAAGAGCAACATTTGATTGCCATTCAGATATTTTTTTATCAGATGCTCTTTCAATCTCTTTAATTCTTCCAATTGCTTCCATTATCATTTCTTGTACAACACCTGATTTTTGTTCATATTCATCTCTTAATTCTTCAGGAAGCTGAGCAAATTCCTCCTCTTTTAGTGCTTTTCCATCTAAAACTGGCATCATATATATACCATTTTGAGCAGATTTTACTTGAAAACCAAACTTCAATGCTCTTTCACTCAAATTTTCCATTATTTTTTCGCGCTTTGCTTCGAATTCCTTTTTAATTAACGCTTTTTCTTTTTCAAAATCATCATTGTTAAAAGTACTTTTTATATCTTTTTTTATTTCTTTTATAAATCCATCCATGCTTTCTTTAAATTCTTTGCCTTGGCCTGCAGGTAAACTTACAGCAATTGGTTCATTTGGATTTTCAAAATTATATATATAGCACCAATCTGATGGTGTTCTTTTTTTTGGTGCAATTTCATTTAAATAGTTTCTAGCATACATTGTTTTGCCAACACCACTTGGTCCTTCTATATATATGTTATATCCTTTTACATCGACTTTTAATCCAAATTCTAATGCTTTAATTCCTCTATCTTGTCCTATTCCTGTTGTTATTGGTTCTAATCCTTCTGTTGTTTCAAAGTCAAAAACATCTGGATTACATCTCATTTTTAGGTTTCTATAGTTTACTTCATATTTGTTTTTCATTAGTTACCTCCATATCCTTTTTCCACACTTGTATTATATACAAATAACTTTTTTTTATCAAGTACATTACTAAATTTTTATTATTTTTTGAGTTCATCAATAATAACCTTGTAATCCTTAGCCATTAAAATTGCTGTACCTGAAACTAGAATATTGGCTCCAACAGTCTTCACTTTCTCACATGTATTTAAATTAATTCCTCCATCTGCTTCTATATCTATTTCCAGATTATTTTTATCTATATATTCTTTTAATTTATCTATTTTTTCTAGCATATCAGAAATTAAAGTTTGACCACCTTTTCCTGGTTCAACTGTCATTACTAAGCACATATGTACATATGGTAAATATTTATATACGTCTTCAATATTAGTATTTGGTTTAATCGAAATTCCAACTTTAGAATTATATTTTTTAATTAAATTAATATTTTCAATAACTTCTTCATCATTTTTACATGCCTCTAAATGAAATGTTATTATATTTGGTTCAACAGATGAAAAATCTTCAATTCCTTTTTTTACATCTTCTACCATTAAATGTACATCTAAAGGTAAATTTGAAATTCTTTTAATATATGATGCTGTCTCTAACATATAGTTATATGTATCTTTTTCGACAAATTTTCCATCCATTACATCTATATGAAAATAATCAGTTTTTGCTTTTTCTAATGCAAATACTGTTTCAGATTCTTTTCCTTTTATCATATTTAATATTGATGTTGATATTTCTACCATAATATCCTCCTATAATCTCTATACATCTTGCTCAAATTTTAAAATTCCATTTCTACTATAATACTATATAAAAAAACAAAAAAATGCAAGTATTTTACTTAAAATTGTAATTGACTTTTAAATATACTGAATATATAATTAATACAATTAATATAAAAATAAGGATTGATTTAAATGAAAAAAGAAGATACAAAAAAAATAATAAATATATTAAGAAAAACATATCCTGATGCAACTTGCAGCTTAGATTTTTCTACACCATTTGAAATAGCAATTGCAGTTATGTTATCTGCTCAATGTACAGATGAAAGAGTAAATAAAACAACCCCTGCTCTTTTCAAAAGATGTAAAACAATTGAAGATTATGCAAATATTGATATTAAAGAATTAGAAGATTTAATTCATCCATGTGGTTTTTATCATAATAAAGCAAAAAATATAAAACTATGTGCAAAACAAGTCCTAGAAAAATATAATGGAAAGTTACCTCAAAATATGGAAGATTTAACTAACTTAGCTGGGATTGGAAGAAAAAGTGCAAATGTAATTATGCTTGAAGCATTTGGTGAAGCTAAAGGTATTGCTGTAGATACTCATTGTAAAAGAATTTCAAATAGAATAGGTCTTTCAAAGCAAAGTGATCCATCGAAAATTGAACAAGATTTATTAAAACAATTTGATAAAAATGATTTAAAAGACGTAAATCACCTATTTGTATGGCACGGAAGATATACTTGTGATTCAAGAAATCCAAAATGTGATAATTGTACTATTAAAGATTTTTGTAAATTCAATAAAGAAAAGAATAAAAAACAAGAAAAACAAATATAAAATAATAAAAAAACAAAATAATAAAATACTAAAATAAAGAAAGTTAGTTTTTCTAACTTTCTTTATTCATGTTGTTTAGTTTTTCTATAAAATCAGGAACATAATCTAGTAACCTATCAAAAGATGTAGCATGAGTTACTGGTAATAATTTAACTATATTTTCTTGTACAACAATAAAAGCTACTGGACTAACAGATACCCCTGCACCTGCACCTCCTCCAAAAGGTAAATTATATTCTATTTGCTCATCTTTATCTTTTTTAGTATATTCCTGGGCAGTTTCTGAATTAAATTCACTTCCTCCAGACGCAAATCCAAAACATACTTTAGAAACCGGAATTATTACTGTATTATTTGATGCTTGAATAGGATCCCCTATAATTGTATCAACATCAATCATATCTTTAATACTATTCATTGCTGAAGACATTAATTCTTCTATTGGATGTCCCATTTTCTTTCACTCTCCTCTTTGTTTGGAATAAAAATGTATTAATAATATTCCACATATTTAGTTCAAATATACTATCTAGTTTAATCAATATTATTTCCTTTTTATAATTTGGAGTTATTAAACATTTTTGATTATGTATATTTTTTTGTCCACGTACAATTAAATTTTCTATAATTGTATACAATAATCCTACAAGTATAGCAGTTGTTGCTGCATCTTTTATTCCAATCTCTATGTCCAAATTAATCTTTTCAACCTTTATCTTAAATCCTTTAACAATATCTTTTACTCTTAGTTCTCCTGTATTTTTCTTATCTTTAATAGAGTTTAATATTTTCTTTATTTGTTCAAACTTTATTTTTTCTTTTTTTACATTTTTTAAATTAATATCAGCAATTTTAATCTTTTTAAAAATATAAATTTTTAATTTTACTTTTCCATTATCATTTTTCTTATCTTCACTTATCTTAGGAAATGATATAATAAAATTTTCAAATTCTAGTTTTATAGATAAAGTAGTAAAAAGTAGTGTAATTAAAAAAATAATTATTATTAACCATAAAAAAAACAATATTATCCCCTCTTTTAAAAAAGGTTATAATATTATTTTTTCCAAATTTATGAAATTAATTCATTATTTATATTATTATTAACTTTTTCTTCTTTCTCAATTTTTCGATATTCATTTACTTTAAATTTTATATAATTACAAATGCTCTCTTCATCCATTCCATATTTATTCTCTAATTCTTTTGGAGTACCATGTTCAATATATTTATCTGGATACGCAAAACATTTTACATTCTTTTCCTTCATTTGTTTTTCAGTAACTAATTCTTTTATTTTTGCTCCTAATCCTCCTAAGATGGTTCCGTCTTCTATAGTAACTATTAATTTAGTTTTATCAATCATTTTTGAAATTTCAAAATCATCAAAAGGTTTTAAAAATCTTGCATTAATAACTCCTACATTTATTTTATCATCTTCTAATTTTTTAGCTATTTTCATTGATTCTGCAACATATTTTCCAATTGAAATAATTACAGCATCATTTCCATCTTTTAAAAATTCTGCCTTTCCTTTCTTTATTTCATTATGTTTAGAAAATACTAAACTATCTTCTCCACCTCTAGGATATCTGATGACAACTGGTTTATTTAAAGAAACTGCAAATTCAAGCATTTGTCCAAGTTCTTCAAAATCTTTTGGTGCCATAACTGTCAAATTGGGAACAATATTAAAAAATGACATATCATATAATCCTTGATGAGTTTCACCATCATTTCCAACTATTCCTGCTCTATCTGCACACATAATAACAGGTAAATTTTGCATACAAACATCATGTATTACCTGATCATATGCTCTTTGATAAAAAGATGAATAAATTGGAACAATTGGAATCATTCCTTCTTTTGCAAGTCCTGCTGCAAATGTAATAGCATGTTGTTCCGCAATTCCAACATCAAAAAATCTATCAGGAAATTTTAAAGAAAAATTTTTAAGTCCTGTTCCATCTCTCATTGCTGCTGTAATAGCAACTATTCTTTCATTTTTTTCTGCAAGCTCTACCAGTTTTTCTCCAAATGTAGCTGAATAGTCTTTTTTCTTTTCTTTTTTTGGTTTTCCTGTTTCTATATCAAAACTTGAAGTACTATGATATTTATCAGGATTTTCTTCTGCTATTTTATATCCTTTTCCTTTTTTAGTTATGACATGAATAAGAACAGGTTCATCAAGCTCTCTTGCTCCTTTTAGCATATATTCTAAGTCTTCTATATTATGACCATCTACTGGTCCTAAATACTTAAAACCTATTTCTTCAAAATACATCTTTGGAAGTATTAATTGCTTTATACTTCTTTTTATTCTTCTAATTATTTTAACAATAATATTTCCAATTACTGGTATTTTTCCAACTGCATTTTTTACAACAAGATTGGAGCTTGTATATTTTTTTCTTGTTCTTAATCTACTTAGAAGCATATTTATTCCACCAATGTTTTTTGAAATACTCATCTCATTATCATTTAAAATAACTATCATTTTTGTTTTTGTACTTCCAACATGATTTAATGCTTCTAACGCCATTCCTCCAGTTAATGCTCCATCCCCAATTACTGCAATAACATTATTTTTTTCACCTTTTAAGTCTCTAGCTTTTGCCATTCCCATTGCAGCCGATATTGAAGTACTACTGTGTCCTGTATTAAAACAATCTGTTTCTGATTCACTAGTTTTTGGAAATCCTGCAATTCCTCCAAGTTTTCTAATATTTTTAAGTTGTTCTTTTCTTCCAGTTAGAATTTTATGTACATATGATTGATGTCCTACATCCCATACTATTTTATCTTTATTTACATCAAATACATCATGAAGAGCAATTGTAAGTTCTACAACACCTAAATTTGATGCTAAATGTCCTCCATTTTCTGATACAACTTCTAATATATATTTTCTTATTTCTTCAGATAATACTTTCTTTTCTTCAATATTAAGTTTTTTTAAATCTTCTGAGCTATTAATTTTTTCTAGCATTATATGTTCATCCCTTTATAAGTTTTTTAGTATTGTATCACATATTTTGCTATTTATCAACATTTAAGATGCTTTTTTGTTCCTTAACTCATATGCATATTTAATTGTAGCATCATTTATTTCACCAGAAGATATTCTTGCTATCTCATTTATAACCTCTTCTTCATTTAAAAGTTTTATATTTGTACTAGTTCTATCATTTTTAACATTTTTACTAATAAAATAGTTGTAATCAGCATATGCTGCAATATTTGGTAAATGTGAAATACATAAAACTTGATGTTTTTTTGATATTTGACTTAATTTTTCTGCAACTTTATTTGCAGCTTTTCCACTAATTCCTGTATCAATTTCATCAAATATTAGTATTGGCATTTCATCAACATTTGCAATTACTGCTTTTATCGCAAGCATTATTCTTGACATTTCTCCACCTGAAGCTATTTTAATTAATTCTTTTTCTTCTTCTCCTAAATTTGTTTGTATATAAAAAATAACTTTATCTTTTCCTGTTTCTAAAAAATCATTTAAATAATCTACATGAATATTTACTTTAGCATTTTTCATCTCTAAATCAGAAAGATTTTTATTAATTTCATTTGAAAGCTTTTTACTTGCTTCAACTCTTATATTATGAATATCTAATGATATTTTCTCCATTTTTTCTTTTATTTCTTCTAATTCTTTTTTTAATTCATTATTATGTTCTTCTAAGTTTTCAATTCTATATACCTCTTCTTTTATTTCTTCATTATAATCTAAAATTTCTTGTATTGAATTTCCATATTTTCTTTTTAAAGAATTTATTAAATCTAACCTTTCTTCTGTCTCATTTCTCTCTTCTTCATCAAAATAAACATCATCTCTAAAAGATGCAATATCTCTTGATATTTCTTGTAGCTCATAATATGCGCTTTTTAAATTATTTGCAGTATTTTCATACTTTTCATCAATTGCTGAAATTTTTTCTAATGATCTTATTGCCATACTTATAGCATCTATTGTGTTTTCTCCAACACAATTTTCTGCTTCTAATAAATTATGTTCAATTTTTTCTACATTCATCATTATTTTTCTTTTTTCTTCTAGTTCATCTTCTTCTTTTACTTTTAAATTTGCTGAATCTATCTCATTTATTTGATAATTTAATAAATCAATTTTTCTTTGTCTTTCCTTTTCATCTCCGAAGTTTTCTTTTAATTCTTTGTTTATTTCTGTATATTTACAATAATATGAATTATACTCTTTTTTTAATTTTTCTATTTTTGTTCCAATAAATCCATCTAAATATTTTCTATGTTCACTAATATCTAATAATTTTTGGTTATCTCTTTGTCCATGTATTTCGATAAATTCGCTCATAAAATCCTTGAGTTCATTTACTGTTACCATTCTACCATTTATTTTACACATATTTCTTCCAGATTCACTTATCTCTCTTGAAACAATAATATTTCCATCAATTGAATTCTCATTTTCTGGCTCATACATACATAATTCTATAAAAGAATTAGTTTCCCCTTTTCTTATCATTTCTTTTGAAAATCTATCTCCACAGATAATTCCTAATGAATCTATAATTAAAGTTTTTCCTGCACCTGTTTCTCCAGTTAATACATTTAATCCTGAATTAAAATCAATTTCTACATCTTCTATTATTCCAATATTTCTAATATGTAATTTAGTAATCATAAAAAAATACCTCCCAAAAATTATCGCAAATCTTTGTTTGGTATTATTATATATTATTTTTATTTTTTGTCAATACTTTTTCGAACATTTTTTTGCATATTTTATTTTTTTAATCACTTACTCTTTTTAGAATCCATACATTATTTTCATCTTTCTCACAGCTATTATTTAACATATCAAAATCAACTGTAACCATAGGTCTTAAATATCTGCTTAACGTTTTATAATAGTTTAAATTTGTTGCTAAACACCCTCCATTAATTATAAGATTACTTCCAACACCTGAAATAGTAAAACAAAATTCAGTTTTAGTTGCATTATCTCCTTTAGCCAAACTTCGAGTACCTAGCCAATAACTCTTAGTAAAGTCATAGATTAAATTATAGTCAATTTCATTATCATAATATTCTCTTCCTGAAACAGGTTTACAAAATGTAATTTTACCACTTAATTTTGAACTAGCTGTACTCCACCAACCTGATACTTGATCATAATTTGTAAAATATTCATCACCATTTATTCCATCAGTTTTTATTGTATCAGTATCTATTCCCGAACCATTTTCAAATCTATAAAAACTTGGATATTGCCTATTATCTACATTTGAAATAACTATATTATCTACAGATTCCAAATATTGTTTTCCAGCAGTATTTAATTTATTATATATATCTTCAATTTTCATACTTCTTGCATATATATTTAATTCGCTATTACTATAATGTTCTCTACAGACTTTGTTTATAGCTTGAACGCCATTTGCATATCCTGGTGCACTCCTTATATATACTAAGCTATTTGTTGGATTTTCACTAATTAAATCAATAGTTTCATTTTCTTCATCTATATTAAATATTCTCCACTTTAAATTCTTTGTTTGAGTAACAGTATGATCAGTATCACAAATAACATTTTCTTCTACAATTGAACTTGAATAAGCTTTAAAAAATATACTACTTGCATCATCATATGTGTAATCAACATAATCTCCTACTTGTAAACTATCAATTTCTATTTTTTCCGATTGAGTAACAGAACTAGTATCACCATTAACTTTATAGTAGTTTTTTGTATCTAAAAATTCCACTTTAAGTGTTTTGTTTCCTGATACAATTGCCTTATTTTCACCAACTATTTTATCTAATTCCCTTTGTAGATTTTCTTTATATACCTTATTTTCAGAATCACCAATAGCAGCAGCATTATATGCTAGCTCAATCTGATCAATTTCTTTACCAGTAATAGTTTCTTTTCTAGATTTAGTTGCATTATTTAACACTCCATTCTTTGATGTTAATGCTCCTATAGTAATTCCAGCTAAAATAAGAAGAACTATTATTGTAATTATTAAAGCTATTAAAGAAATACCCTTTTTTCTTTTTAATTCTTTTCTCATTTTTTCTCCTCTAATATACACTAACTCAAAAAAAAGACAATAACATATTCCCTTTAGAGTACTATATTATTGTCTATATTTTTGTCTATATTTTTTTGCTTTTCTTTTTTCTATAAATATTAAAAATGTCTTCATTTTAATTGTTTTTGCTTTAAATTTCATTAGTACTCTTATTTCTTTAATATTATTTATCCTATAATCTTATGAATTAATTTTATACTTTTTTAATTTTATTGTCAAAGCTTTTTAAACATATTTATCTATTTTTATTATATATCTTCCTTTACGTGTATTTCCTGCAATTTCTTTGAATTCAAATCTTCCTTTTCCTCTAATTGTAATAATATCTCCTTCTTTTACTTGTCTTGAAGATTTAGTTTCTACCTTAAAGTTTAAAAATACTCTTTCTTGTTCTAATATTTGAACTGCCTTACTTCTAGAAGTTCTAGCTAGTACACTTACAATATTATCAAGTCTTAAAGAAGCAACAATTGAAGATATTTCAACCTTTGCAGTTTCAGTTTCTGAAATTTCATCTAATCCTACTTCAGAAATTTCACTGCTACCAAATCTTGTAAGAGAGCCTAAATTTTGTAGTAAAAAATTAGATATTTCTTTTTTTACAATTATATCTGCTCCAGTATTTGAAACCAATATATCTCCTATCTTTTCTCTTTCTACTCCAAGTTTCATTATAGCACCTAAATAATTTCTATGATCATATTCTCCATCTAATTCTTTTGGAATAACTATTCTAATAATACTTATCATACTTTCATGATTTTTTCTTGCCATTTCTTCTGTAAGTTTTTCAGGATACATCACAAGTAGTTTTCGTTCAGTATTTTCTTTTCCTCCAAACAAATAATAGTTATTAAAATTTGCTTTTTTCATAACATTTAATACAGTTTCTTGTTCATAAAGATTTAAGAAATCAGAACATTGAATTTTGTTCTTTGTTTTTGTAAATTCCAACTTATCTAATATATTTGCAATAAGCATTTTTTCTTCTTGATTTTTTATATCTTGCATAATTTCTTGTTTATTCATATATTTCACCATTTCTTTTAATTTAAATTTAATTATAAATAAAGATAGACAAAATTAGTCTATCTTATTTTTTAAGCACTTTCCTTTGATTGAGGAGTTGCTTTTATTATTTCTTTTTGTCCTTCACTTTCGTTTTTTATTTCTCTTGATTCATCTAAAATAACTATAGGATCTTTTTTTGAAAGAACAGTATCTTTTGTTATTATGCATTTTGAAATTTTATTATTTGAAGGAATTTCAAACATAATATCTGTCATTATTTCTTCAATAATAGAGCGAAGTCCTCTAGCTCCTGTATTTCTTTCAATTGCTTTATCAACTATTGCTGAAATTGCATCATCTTCAAATACAAGTTCTACATTATCCATTTCAAATAATTTCTTATATTGTTTTACTAAAGAATTTTTAGGTTCAACTAATATTTTACTTAGAGCTTCTCTATCTAATTCTTTAAGTGTAGCAATTCTAGGAAGTCTTCCTATAAATTCTGGAATTAATCCGAATTTTAATAAATCCTGTGGTAATAAATCTTCAAATACTTTATACTTACTTACTTCTTTAGTACTTTCAATTTTAGAGCCAAATCCTATAGATTTTTTTCCTGTTCTATCTTTAATAATATTTTCTAAACCTTCAAAAGCACCACCACAAATAAATAAAATATTTTTTGTATCTATTTGTATCATTTCTTGTTGTGGGTGTTTTCTTCCACCTTGTGGTGGAACAGATGCTATTGTTCCTTCAATTATTTTTAATAATGATTGTTGTACACCTTCACCACTTACATCTCTTGTAATTGATGGATTTTCAGATTTTCTAGTAATCTTATCAACTTCATCTATATATATAATTCCTTTTTCAGCTTTTGCAACATCTCCATCAGCAGCTTGAATAAGTTTTAAAAGAATATTTTCAACATCTTCTCCAACATATCCTGCTTCAGTTAGTGTTGTTGCATCAGCAATTGCAAATGGAACATTTAATATTTTGGCTAAAGTACTTGCAAGAAGTGTTTTTCCACATCCTGTTGGTCCAAGTAATAAAATATTGCTTTTTTGGATTTCAACATCATCTTTATTTTTTGTTTCTTCTTCATGAGCAATTCTTTTATAGTGGTTATATACAGCAACAGATAATACTTTTTTTGCATTTTCTTGTCCTATTACATAATCATCTAATATCGCTTTTATCTCTTTAGGACTAAGTGGTTTATCTTTTTTATTTACAGTATATGTTTCATTTTCATAATCTTCTAGTAATTCGCTCTCTAAAATTCCATTACATAGACTTATACATTCATCACAAATATACACTCCAGGTCCTGCTATTATTTTTTTTACACTTTCTTGTGGTAATCCACAAAAAGAACATCTTACATTCTTAGTCTCATCATTTTTTGGCATATGCTTTCTCCTTTATTTTCTCTTTGTTAAAATTTCATCTATTAAACCATATTCTAAAGCTTCTTCAGCTGTCATGAAATGGTCTCTTTCTGTATCTTGCATTATTCTTTCTATTGGTTGACCAGTTGTATCACTTAAAATTTTGTTTAATCTCTCTCTTGTCTTAATCATTTGTTCTGCATGTATTTTTATATCTGTTGTTTGTCCTGAAATTCCATGTCCACCTATCAAAGGTTGATGTATTAGTATTTCAGCATTTGGTGTTGCATATCTTTTTCCTTTTGTACCATTTGCTAATAGTACTGCTCCAAAACTTGCAGCTAAGCCAATACATGTTGTTGAAACTGGACATTTAATATAGTTCATAGTATCTACTATTGCTAAACCATCTGTTACACTTCCTCCAGGTGAATTTATGTATA
>AUXO016003009.1_pt1 | contig 19001 bp, 17 predicted proteins | sample 768731 | NCBI WGS metagenome assembly AUXO01 (sample SAMN02715735, study PRJNA202380) | gut metagenome | biome: sheep rumen | host: Ovis aries | place: New Zealand: Palmerston North
AAAATACAAGATAATGTATATAAATATGGGTTTTTGAGGGGGTGAGAATTTGAAAGCAATAAAGTAAACAAATTATGAAATCAATGTTCCTGCGTTTAATGGATTATTGCAATCTTTTATTGCAATTGGAATTTTTTTTAAAGCACAAAGCTTAACCGTCAAAGGATGTAAAACTTTATTACCACTAAGTGAGAGTTTATACATTTCATCATATTTTATATTTTTGATAATTTTTGCATTTTTTACAATTTTAGGATCGGCTGTATACAAACAAGTATCTTTCCATATTTCTAAAACATCGGCATTTATAGCACTTGCTACTATTGCGGCTGTATAATCGCCAGCATTGCGCCCAAGGGTTGTTATGTTTCCATTATCATTAGAAGCAAAAAAACCAGCACAGACAATTATATTCTCCTTTTTATTTTTTATGCAATTTTTAATTAATTTATAACTTTTACTAAGATTTACAGAAGCACAACCAAAATCACTATTTGTCTTAATAATTTCATCAGGAAAAATTTGAACTACTTTTTCAGTTTTTAATAAATAATGAAACACAATTAAACTCGATAAACGTTCTCCAAAACTTAAAACAACATCTTGCAACTCTAATGATAATTTATGACTTTTTTGTATTTTTTTTAGAACACTGTTTAAATCTTTAAACAAAGACAAAACTTGTTTTTTTGTATTATCACAAATAGATAGTTGTTTAACTATTTTTAAATGAAACTCCTTTATTTTTGTAAATTTAGAAGAAAAATCTTTTTTGTTTGATGCAATTGTGGCCAATTCTAATAATTTATTTGTAATACCAAAAAACGCAGAAATAACTATAATATTTTTTTCATCATTTTTTAACTGTTGATGTATAATTTTTCCAACATTTTTAATATTACTAGAATTTTTCAAAACTGTGCCGCCAAATTTCAAAACTTTCACGTAAAATTTAGTATTCTTTAAATATAAAATTCAAGTTTTACATCTCTAATGTAAAATTATTTTCGCTATGTTGTTTACCAATCTATATTTATTTTTCAAATGAAGATTTTTCAGGAAATAATTCTTCCATCATAGACTTATATTTAGATCTATTAAAATCTGTAGTATATTCATTATCGTTTATGCAAAGCATTTTCATGCTTCCTGGCTTAATATGTAAATTATCGATTTCATGCATACCAAACATATTGCTAATTTGTTTATATTTTCCAAAAATAAAATCAAAAAAAGTTCTTTTCTGTATTTTATAATATGCAGCATTTTTATATATACTATGCAAAGTATATATATTTCTTTGAAGATTTTTGCTCGAACGAAAATGTGAGTTTATTGTTTCTTCTACATCTTGTTTAAAATCTTTTTGGCAATTAAAAATATTTGTTTTTGTATAAGGATCTATATTATGGTGTGGATATCTTTGTAGATCGAAATAATAAAAACCAAATTTTTCTTTCATCCTATCATAACTTCCGATTAAAGTAGTTTTATAACTATCAACTTTATTTGGCATTAGCTTGCCGTTAAAAATATAAATCGGTTTTCCATCTTTAAAAAAATCTCCAGGTTCAACTTTACCAAAAAACATCATATCATCATTAGCGTATAAAAAATGTTCATTTAAACCTTTTATATTTACAATACAGTGTTCTATTGCATTTGAATTAAAATTTGGTCTTGCGGTACTTGGAATTATATCTTTATGGTCAATTATTTTAATCTTCGGATGTTTTAAATTTAACCATTTTGGAACTTGATTATCAGTTACAATATATATTTTATTAATCCAAGGTGCATATTTTTCAACAGATCTGAGAGAATATTTTAATTCATCGTTTGATATAAAACGTGCTTCAGTTGTTTGATCTTTGTTATTCGTATCAATATTCTTTAATACTCCGAATTTTTTTGTTAATTCATGTCTTATTTTTTCTCTATATTGATTTTCTTCGCACCACAAATAAACAAGATCTATTGGATAATTTTCATTTTTACCAACTGTGTTGATATTTAATAAAGCATTCAGCTTGTATTTGTGATTAAATGTTTCTGCGAATAAAAAAATATACAAAAATAATACCAAGAAGGATATGCCGAAACATTCAGTTTTCTTAAAATTTATCATAACGTGACTTAAAGAATTATTTTTTAAAAATCAATTCTCACCCCCTCAAAAACCCATATTTATATACATTATCTTGTATTTTAAGAGATAGGTCATAGAGGTTTTTACTTAGATTATCAACAATACTTTGAGCTTCTGGATAATCAACACATGAAGAATTACGTCTACCTATATTACCTTTTGAATCTATCTTCTTACCCTTTATTGTATCAATAACATCATTCCAACTAGCTGTTAGTTTAGGAGAAACTGTATTATGATGATAGAATATATATAGTTCTCTTGCTAAGTGTAATACATTTCTTCCTTCTAATGATACTTTATCACTATTCTCCCAGTCTTTATCTATATGCTCAGTTATTATATTCCAAACATCTTGATTTCTTGTTCCATCATTACTTATGTCTAGTTCACTACATGTAAATAGTTGCCAAGAAGTATAGTTTTTTGTAAATAGTGCATATATAATACAATTAGATATAAATATATTATCATCTTCATAGTTATAGTGTTTTATTGTTTGTAGTGGATTGTTTGGATCTGGTTGTTCTGTGAAGAAAGGACGAGTGAATTGATCTCGGTCGTTAAGCCAGGTATTGTGGAAAGAAGTTCTTACACTGTAATATATCAATGCATTTATTATGTTTGATTTTGTTATATTATTATTATTATGCGTAGTTGATTTACATTGTTCTGGGGCGTATATCCATATATAATTATTGTGTGAAAAATCATTTCCTATTTTTAAAATACCACCAAGAACTTCTTCTGTACTCTTATTGTTATTTTCAAACCAAGCATTTATCAATTCATCATTATCATAGTTAATTACCTTTTTAATGCCTTCGTAGTTATAAATACCGTTTTCATTATTTCCAATCATTGTATACACATCCATCTCAACCTCTTTCGGAAAATCTTGTTTTTTACTTGTATCCCATATTTGAAATGAAATTGGAAACTCACCTTTAACGTTGTCAAAAGTATTGGCTGGAAACATACAACCACAAAGAAATGTTTTCTTAAAATTCTTTCTATACTTAGCAAAATTTGCTCCAGTAATGTTCTTAATAGTCGAGAAACAACCTATTTTACAACCATTTATATGTTTTTTTATCTGATAATAAAAATGTGCTACAATCTCATTACTTGCTGAACTCCAAACAGAATTTATTTCCTTTTTCAAGCTATTTATAGCTACACCAGTACGATGTTCGCCAGATCCAGATGCTATTCTTAAGTTTGTTGCCTCCACATACGGAGGATTGATGTATATAATAAGCTTTTCAGGTTCGTTGTTGATTATATTATATAACTTATCAGGTAGTTTACCACCATCAGATATTGGTTTCCATTTATCATTTAAGAAGTCAAATTGAAACTTTATAGCATCTTGAAGTATTTTGTTTTGTGTCATTGTATCTATGTCTTGTTGATCTATTGTTGACATAAACACTTTATCTTGGTTGTATAAACCATTACATAAATTACCTGTTCCACAACAACAATCCCATATGTAGTATTTATCTTGCCAATCATCTCCGAGAGCTTTAGCTAAGTATTCTTTACTCTTGAATGACCAGATAGTTGGTGTGAAGAAGGCACCTTTGATTTCTCTTATATTAGATGGTTGAAGCAGATCTCTTCTGCTTAAAATATACTCTCTATATTCTTCTGATGGTGGTCTGTTGTATCTCTTCCAGAAGTTTTTATACCTTTTAAGGTCTTTGATTTTAACTGTTTTTGCCAATGATTTTTTCTTGTCTACATATTGTAATTCACCATCTACATTATGTAAAACAAGTGTTAATTTATCTGCTACAGTTTTAGTTCCATCATGCATTAAATCAGCTAAATAACAATCTGGTAAAATCTTAGTTCCTTTGTCAAAGTTAGAAAGATCTAATAATTGTCCTATGTGTATATACCATTCTTGATATACAACATTAAAGTTAGATTTTGTAATATTTGTTCTTTGTATTTCTCTATTCTCATGTAATAATTTAATTCTCTGTAAAAACTCTTCTCTTTGATATATTGTAGTATATGGTTCAATTATTTGTTTAATTGTAGTAATAGTTTTACTATCTAAATTAGATGGTGTTTGAGCCCAGTTAATATCATTAAACTCAAATACTTGTCTAGCATTTAAACTACTAACTAATGCACCTTTAATTCCATCATAACATCCAAAATATGGAGGAAAGTTTGATACATCTTTATTCTTTATTTTATATGCTGTAAATATTAGTTGAGCTAACATAGAATAAACATCTGTTTCATCTTTCTTTCCTTCAATCCAGCACATTACTTGATGTTTAGTGTTGTATATTGTTACATCTATATTCTCTGCATCTAAACTGTATATACTATCATTCTTACTACTTATTAAATCAAATTCTCTTCTTAAAAATTCTCGTTCAGATATTATGGGCATAAATAATTAGCGTGGGCGAAGTAGGATTCGAACCTACGAACTCATATGAGGACAGATTTACAGTCTGTTGCCATTGACCGCTCGGCCATTCGCCCGCAAGACAATTTGCGTTTTTGAAAAATAAAAGTCAAGATTTGGGGTTTTACGTAAAGGCGCTATTTAATAAATAATTTGCGCAAAAAGATTAAAACCACTTTTTAAGATTGTCGAAAAAATTTTCTGTTTTTGGGTTTGAGCTTGAGTTTGATATTTCATCAAATTTTCGTAATAATTCCTTTTGTTCTGTTGTTAATTTAACTGGTGTTTCTACTACAATATTAACAATCAAATCACCTCGGCTACCATTTTGTTTTGGCATTCCAGCACCACGAACATATATTTGTTCTCCGTTTTGTGTTCCTGCTGGGATTTTTAAAGATATTTCTTTTCTATCAATTCCTATAATAGAAATTTCTGCTCCCAGTGCCGCTTGTGTAAAACGTATAGGTATTTTGCATTCTAAATTATAGCCATTTTTCTTAAATATTTCATGCTGTTTTATTTGAAATACTATGTATAAATCTCCTGCTTGACCACCTCTAATACCATGTTCTCCTGCGCCTCTGATTTTAACAGTATCTCCGTCTGAAATTCCAGCGGGTATTTCTATTTCTATTTTTTTTATAATTTTTTCTTGTCCTTCTCCGTTGCAAAATTTACATGGATTACTTAATATTTCACCAGAGCCTTCACATTTATCACATGTTTGTTCTACTATAAAAAAACCTTGTTGCATTTGCACAGAACCACGTCCATTACATTTATTACACTTTGTTTTTTCTTGTTTACCACTTGAACAACCAGTTCCATTGCAATGAGAACAAGGACCCATAGTTTTATATTCTGCTATTTTTGAACTGCAATTAAATGCTTCTTCGAGAGTTATACTCATTTTATATTTTAAATCTGAACCACGTGAATTGAATTCATGATTAGATGCTCTACTTCTTGTAGTACCAAAAAAACTATTAAATATATCATTAATATCGCCAAAATCAAAATTTGAGCTAAAACCAGAACTATTAAAACCATTAAATCCGCCAAATCCTGAACCGTCAAAGCCACTACTGCTTCCATCAGCAGATCCAGTTTGATCATACATTGCACGTTTATTTGGATCTGATAATACAGAGTATGCTTCGTTTATTTCTTTAAATTTTTTTTCATATTTTTCCTTTTCATCAGGATGTTTATCTGGATGATTTTGCACAGCTAATTTACGATATGCTTTTTTCAAATCGTCTTGTGTTGCTGTCTTTTTTACGCCTAAAATGTCATAATAGTTTGTAGTCACTTGACTTTATTGAAACTCCTACTTACTATAAGTAGTATGAAATTTTTGTTTTCAAGAGATATTTTTATTATTGTAGTAGTTGTTAATATTTTTGTAAATCAAATCATGTCTATTGCGGCCGAACAAGTAAAATCGGTAAAAGTTGAAAAAAAAATAGTAAAAAAAACTACGACAAAAAATGTTGTAAAAAAACAAAAACAACCGATCAAAACAAATAAAAAAACAAGTAAGAAAATAAATAAGAAAACATTAAATTCAATTATAGATGAAATTGAAAAAAAATATTCAGAAAATGAAAAAAAAGAAGAAAACAACAAAAATAAAGACAATAATTTACAAAATCAAAAACAGGATAAATTAAAAAAAAACGACGAGAACGAAATTTTAGAAACATACGCAGGAATGGTTGGTGATAAAAGGGCAAGCAAAGGGATTACATTAGATTTAACTATGGAAATGCGTGGTATTGGTTGCTGGTTGTTGTGTATAAACGGAAAAGGCGTTGACAATAAAAAACTTGTACATTCTGATTTACAACTTAATCCAACTCGTTTTTTAATTAATGTAAATACAAGTAATCTTAAAGATAAGGTTGTGAATTTTACATATCAAATGCCAAAAAATATTCGCTTAAAATATGGTAAACAAAAAAATGGATATACTATAAGTATAGAATTACCAAGTAATACGAAAATCATTACTAAAAACGTTTCGGCTGGTGAGATTTCTGTGAAATTTGTAAACTATGATATTGTAAATGATTTTAATAAAAAACTTGAAGAAAGAAATAAAAAACAACAAGATGCTGTGTCTTTAAAAAATAGTGTTTCAATAATGAATAATTTAAATCATAAAAACGATGTTTTTATATTTGATAGTAAATATCATGGATTACTTGAACTTGAAAAAGATACAGTTTTTCAGAAAATAAAAATAAAACACAAAAAACCATTCATTGTTGCAATCGATGCTGGGCATGGCGGGATTGATCCTGGCGCAAGTGGAGCGAACGGAGTTTATGAGAAAAATATAACATTAAAATATGCAAAAAGTTTGAAAAGAGAGTTAAAAAAGCATAATGTAAAAGTTATAATGACAAGAACTAATGACGAAACAGTTCCGTTAACGAATAGGGTTAGGATAGCCAAGCAAGCGCACGCAGATTTGTTTATTTCATTACATATGGATGCACATGAAAATCCAAAAACTTCTGGTATGACTGTATATCGTTTATCAGATATAAACGATAGTCATCCTGACTGGAGTAGGTTTTATAATAGATATTATCTTCCAAAGCAATATGAAAATTATATCCAGGATCGACCAATTTTAGATATTCTTGTAAGTATGACGCGTCAAACGTTATCTGAAAAATCATCTATTATTATAGATAATATTTTATTATCTTTTAAAAAAAATGGAGTTTGCAGTATTTGCCGTAAAGGTCAAAGATCTTTTGCGGTATTAAGAGGTCTTGATATGATGTCTATTTTAATAGAAATTGGGTATATTAGTAATTTAAAAGAACAGAAAAAACTACTACTTGCAAGTAATATTAAAAAAATTACTGCTAATCTTGCTAATGTAATTGTTAGAACTTTTGAAGAATAAAAAATATGAAATGGATCAAAAAAATACTAAACAAATTGTTTAAACATTTGTATTTAACTTCCGTTGCTATTTTTTCGGTATCTTTAATGGTTTTATTAATAGTAATGTCTGCACAATTTCTCGGCGATCGAATAAGTTCTGTTGTTTTAAATAATAGATCAATTGAAGTAGATATTGTTGTAGATAAGGCGCTTGAAAAAGAACATTCAATGAAGAAATTAGAAAAAGCAATAGAAGAAGATTATGATTTAAAAAAACACAATATAAAGGTAAAATTAGTTGATATCAATGATGATGCGAACAAATCTTTTGGTAAAGGTAAAATTATTTTCTCAAATGAAAAAGATACTTTTCTTAACTTTATTTCTAAGCATAAAATTTCAATACTTGAACGTTCAATATTTCCAGATAGATCAAGAATATATATAGAATTTTCGAAATATGACGAATATGCTATCGCCGATACAGTTATAGACAATTTGAGAATTTATATAGGTATTGTTGACGCTGAAACAAATTTAGAAAAAACCAAGATAAATAGAACGCTTAGTGCCATATGTAATAGTATATTGCTGAAATCGGATTTACAACCAGATTAATCAAGGTATTATGTCTATAATGTCTGTATTAAGTGCATCATCCGGCGTCATGTGATCTACAGGAAAATTGATATCATAATATTGTGGTTCAACTGGTGTGCTAATTTTTACTGATAAAACATTGTCTAAGCCATTTATTTTAACATCTTCTATATTTTTCACAACTGGTGTTTCGTTATTATAGAGATATGGAAAGCTTGGTAGAGTATTTATAATTGGTAATTCAGATGCTTCATTTTCTAAATAATGTAAATCAATATTTGTATCTCTCATGTTTGGTATATTTAATACATGTTTAATACCGTCGAGAGGAGTTTCTTTGTCATTCGATGATTTTATGTCTTGTATTATACCGTTGGGTGTAGCATCTGTTATCATCGATTTTAATATTTTTTTAACACTAAATGTGTTCATTTTTGTGTCTTCTTGGTCCGGTATTTTTGGTAATTTTGGAAGTATTCTTTCGCTTTTTGCATCTATAATATATTGTGGTATGCGCGGGTAGTTATTATCTTTACTTGTTGTATCTGGTATTAAATTTATATTTTTATATAAAATATCTATTGGATCTACAAAACCACACGATATTATATATATAAAACATATTAAAACTAATTTAATTTTCTTTAAAAAGAAATGTATCATTTTGACAAAAATATATTTTTATTATTTAAACATTTTGATTTTGGATATTTTTTTGTCAAAAACTCTATATATTTTTTCATATTTGTTGTCATATTTAATGAATGCAACGATGAAATCATTCCGCACAACGTTCTTTCTTCAATTTCCGGATCAATATCTTTGTATTTATTAAGGATGTTAGCGTATCTTCTTATTGCGCTAATGAAAATATCATTTTTTTGATAAAGTTCTCCAATTAATACATCGCCAAGCTGCTCCATTTTGTTAAGATAAACGATTTTTTCTTCTGCATTTTTTACATATTTTGAACCGGGATGTTTATTGATTAAATCTGTAAAAATTTGTCTGCTTTCAACAATATTACTATAGTTTTTATTTACATCGCGAATATTTATATAATTAGACATTGCTAGTATATATAACATATATGGTTCATATTGATCGTTTGGAAAAAGTTTAAAAAAAACACTGGTAATGTTTTTTATTTTTTCATACTCTTTATTTAGATAATTTGTAAACGCCTCCATTACCAATGAATTTCTAGTATATTGTGAGTAAGGATGGTTTTTTGATAGGGCTTCAAACTGATCGGCCGATGTAGCATAACTCCTATCTACATAACTATATATTCCGTCTAAATAATATTGCTCTGCTGTTTTGTATTTTAACTCTTCTGCCTGAGAATTTAAATAATTAAAAAAAACACTAAAAAAAAATGATAAAAATATAATATTTATGTATTTTTTTTTATTTTTCTGCATAATATGATTATGCTTTACTCGCCTTCTTTCTTTTCTTTTTTTTCTCTTTTTAAAACCAGAACATGAGACATGGTTACATTTCCTTTATCATCAAGTTTAAGATTTGTCTTTCTAACCAAACCTTTACCAGCTTGCCTCATTCTATTTTTTGACTTAGATGTTTTTCTTTTAGGAACAGCCATGAATATAAACAATAAACTAACCTTGTTTTGCTTTAAAACGTCTATTTGTTTTGCAAATAACGTATATTCTATTACCTCTTTTTACCAATTGACAACCTTGACGTTTACGCAAGTTTTTTAAAGAAGATTTAACTTTCATAAACAAAACACTTAATTAAAAACAATAAAAAAATAATTGTCAATTTTAAAAAATTCTATTCTTCCTTTTTGGAAATTTTTTGTTGAAAATAAAAAAATTAAAAAGATTTATTTATACACAAAATTTATTTTATAATGTAAAATTAATATGAAAAAAATTTTGTACGTTTTTAACAAAAAATTGGTGGTTATTGATTATGTACAATAACATTTTTGTTAAAACATTGTTTGTGTTTTAATTGAATGTATATTTATGTTTAGATGATAAAGGAGAAGAAAGATTGATAAAAATTAATAGTAGCGAAATAAAGCAAAGACAATTATTTACATTCGGACACGAATTATATCATGTAATCAAACTCCATATATATGAAGTAAAGTAGTTTAGGTTGTAATTGTATGAATAGAGAAATTGAAAATTTAAGTTGTAGATTAATAATAGGAGGTTTAGAATGGCTCCCAAATCATTATGAAAGTATCACAATTGGCGATGTTAATGACGATAAAGTAGTTAATGTAGTTTACGATTATGCAAGTGTAAGTATTGGAAAAGATTTTTTACACAGAACTATAACAATTAATGGTGTTTTATTTGGAACTCAAGAATACAAACAAGCTCATTATTATACTATAACTCAGGGTCTTATCAAAGACCAGTATATAAATATACTTCCAAGTTTTATAGAAAGAACTGGATTTGAATATACTTATAATGGAAAACTGATAACATTTCATAGAGAAAGATTTGATGCAGATATAGATGTAGAAACTCTTGACCCTAAACAACAAGATAAAGTAAGTTTTAATATTGATGTTTTAGATATTATACAAAAAGTGAATTAAATATTATTTCTAATAAAAATAGTAAAAGTTGTATTTAATCATTTTTTTGATAAATTTTTCTGTTCTTTTTTCATTTTTTCATGTCTTAAATTTTTTCTTTTTGAAACAGTAATACCATTAACGTTGTAAAAAGTATATTGTTTGTTTTCTTCGTTTATTATATTTAATATTGTATTATGGCAATTTAATGTTAATCTTGATTCATGTTTTATCATTTTGTTCATACAATCATTAACTGGTTCTTTGAAAATAACATTTCCTTTTCTTGTTTTCATCTTGCATAATCTCGATATATCGCTTAGACAGTTTATGCGCAAAAGATTTTCTGTTAAAATTGCAATTTTTTGATTTTCTGTATTGTTTTCATTTAATATATCTTCATCTGTAATACTTTCTGGATTAGATAATATTTTTTCAGATTGAGAAATTAACGAATCTGCATCTATATTTGTGTCATCTTGAATAGTATTGTTTTTTGTTTTTTTTTCATAAGTATCGTAGTCAAGTCCTAAAATTCTTGCTACACATTCTCGCGTGAAGAAATTCTTTTTTCTTTCAACACATTTTAATCGTTCACTTGTATCATTATATTCACTATTATTGCAGTATTTTTCTAACTCTTTATCGCATTGCTGAGAACTTACAACTGAAAATGAATTATTGACGTTTAGAATAAAAAACATCATCGCTACACTAATAACGCTAGTCTTATTCGAGATTTTTAAAAATATTTTTAATAAATTATTTTGCTTTTTCAACATATTCTAATGTATCTGTTGAAACTATAATTTCTTCGCCAGATTCTATAAACTCAGGTACTTGTACTGTTAAACCATTTTCTAACTCAGCTGGTTTAAAAGATGATTTTGCAGTTTGTCCTTTAATATACTGTTGTGTTTCTTTAATTTTTACTTTTACTTTTTGTGGTAATTCAGCAGAAACAATTTCGCCATCTGCATAGTCAATATCGAGTATCATATTTTCTTCCAAGAACTCAACATGACCTGATAATAAATTTTCAGATAGAGTAAATTGTTCATAACTTTCTAAATCCATGAATTCTAAATCTGAACCAGACCTATATAAAAATTGTGCTTGTTTGCTTTCGAATAATACTTTTTCCAAAATTTGATCGCTACGAAAACGTTCATTTAATTTTGTTCCATTTTTAATATCTTTTAACTCAGCTTGAATAAAAGCGCCACCTTTACCAGGCTTTACATGCTCTGTTGCTACAACGCGGTATAACGAATTTTTATATTTAATTAAATTTCCAACTTTTATTTCAATAGCACTACTACTTGACATACAACACAATTTATTATCTTAATATAAAGTTTTTATTGTCAAGATATGAACGTAATATGATTTTACTTGCAATTTATTTTACATTTACTTCGAATATATTGCTAATCTTTTAAATTATGCAAGATCAACAGTGTTTATATTATTTTCCAATTTGTCCGTTTTGCAGGAAGATAAGATTTATGCTGGCGATAAATGATGTAAAAAATTGCTATTATCGTATTGAAAATTTCTGGGAAAGACGTGAGAAATTTTGTAAGATAAATCCAACGGCAGAAGTTCCTGTTTTGGCAATTCAAAACACAGGTCTCGATGACAAAAAATCAATGGTTTTATGGGGTCAAAATACAATTATGGACTATTTAAGAAATAAATATCCAGTTCATACATTGGTTAGCGTAGATGTAAATGAACGAGCAAAGATAATGAAGTATAATGAATTTTTTGATACAAAATTTTACGCAGACGTGACAAAACCAATCTTGGAAGAACGTGTTTATGTTTCTTATAAAAAAAAGCGTTTACCAAATCATGAAACAGTAAGACTTGCACGTATGAACCTTGAGGAACATCTAAAATTTATTGATGGTATTTTAAGAAAAAGAGAGCATATAGCAACTGCATTTTTTTCTCTTGCAGATTTATCTCTTGCGTCTCAAATTTCATCATTAGATTATTTAGGTGAGATTAATTGGTCGATGCATCCTGAGTTAAAAGAATGGTATATTTTAATAAAATCAAAACCAGCATTTCGAGATATTCTTTATGACATAATACCAGATTTTCGTCCTTCTATTTGGTATCGTGAGCTTGATTTTTAATTTTTACCATATACATACGTGCATTTTTTTAAAAAGTTTCCATCTGTATAGTTAAAAACCATAAGTTCGATTTTACCATTTTCTTTTGCTTTTAATACACTATTGTTTCCAATAAAACCGAAATATTTACAAGCTTTGCTTTCTTTTGAATCAGTTAAATCTATGCCGATTGATTTTGCTTTATTTTTTGCTCTATCTTGTATTGTACTTTGTCTTAAACATCCAGTCAAAATAAGTAAAACTACAAAAAATTTAAAATTATTTAACAATTTCATAGAAAATTTATTTAATTAAACGGCATCGCAGAAAGCACGTATTATTTTTACATTTTCTTTGTTGATTAAAAATTCAGGGTGCCATTGTAAACCGAGAACAAAATTACTGCAATCTTTACATTCTATTGCTTCAACAATATTATCAGGGGCAACCGCTGTTACTACAAATTTATCGGCTATTCTGTCAACTGCTTGATGATGATTTGAATTAACATCTATTGTTTTTTTATTTAAAATTTTATGTAATAAAGAATTTTTAATTATATTAACTTTGTGAATATTTTTTATAGTGCTTATACCTTTATGTTTTATGTTTGAAGAATATTTCATACTACTTGGAATGTCTTGTATTATATTACCACCGAATGCAATATTTAATTCTTGCATACCAAGACAAATTCCGAGGATTGGTTTTCTTTTCTTCATAAGTTTTTTTATCAATTTGATATCAAATTTAACTCTGTTATCTGGTTCAATTTCTTTGACTTTTGGATGTAATTTTTCCCCAAAAAACTTTGAATTTATATCATCTCCGCCTGTAAATATCATTCCATCGACAAAGTTTGTAATTTTATCAATTTGACTGTCATTAACAGGGATCATTACAAATAATACATTTTTTTTATTGCAAGCTTTAATAAATTGATCTATATATCTTGTTCTTAAAAATTGTTTATTGTATAAATATCTTTGTTCTTCTGGCATAGAATTATCAACTTCATAGCTAACACCAATACCAATTACTTTAACTTTTTCATTTGATTGCTTGCTTACGAAATTTATTTTCCAAAAGAAAAAATAACCAAATAAGATAATCAATATAGATATGAACATTGATGTATAAATATATTTAATTTTCATAAAAAATCATCTTACAGTTGAAAATAATTTTTTAAATTCAAGTTTAAGTTACTTAGTATATAGTGAATTAGTAAAGTTAAATTATTTAATAAAAAGTTAATGTCGTTTTTATATCTATTCATTTATTTTTTCTTGAATTTCTACATTAAATAACATTTTTACAACCCTATATATAAAATCGTTCATTGTTTTTTGCATTAATTTATAACATTCAAATTTGTATTCACTAAATGGATCTTTGTGAGCGTATGCTCTTAAATGTATACCTTCTTTTATGTGATCTAAATAATATAAATGTTCTCTCCAGCATTCATCAAGTGTTTGCAAAATTATGTGACGTTGTATTTCCTCGAGGATTTCAATATCAATATTTGCAAATTTACTTGAATAAAGAAAACTACAAGTTCTATTTAAATGTTCTAAATCATAATTTACAATACTAATACTACTTGTAGGAAATAGGTATGTTTCTGATAATAGTTTTTTTAATTTATTTACATCAACTTTTTCGTTATTTGTTGCATTTGCTAAGATATCTGTATTAACATCGTTTATTATTTGTTTAAATATATTTGATAGATTTTGAGATTTTACAAAATTCATTCTTTGTTCATATACAATTTGTCTTTGCTCGTTAACAATGTCGTCGTATTTTAATAAATTTTTACGTACTTCGTAGTGATATGCTTCAATTTTTTTTTGTGATTTATTTATTATGCTATTTAACATAGGATGATCCATTGATTCTCCTTCCTTAAAACCAAAACGAGATAAAAATACATTTATTTTATCTCCGCCAAAAATACGCAATAAATTGTCTTGTAATGACAAGTAAAACTGTGTTTTTCCTGGATCTCCTTGTCTGCCAGCTCTACCTAATAATTGATTATCAATACGTCTACTTTCATGTCTTTCAGAACCAATAACAAATAAACCGCCTACTTTAACTACTTCTTCATATTCGGTTTTATGTTTTGCTTTTATATCTTCTGCTATTTTTTCAGCATTAACATTAATAGAGTTGTCGCTTTTTTGTATTGCTGCCTCAATTGCTTTATCTGTTTCTTTTTGTATATTTCCACCAAGCATTATATCAGTACCGCGTCCGGCCATATTTGTCGCAATTGTTATTGCACCAAGACGACCTGCTTCGGCGATTATTTCAGCTTCTTTTTCATGATGTTTTGCGTTTAGTAAATTATGTTTTAAACCAGCTTTATTTAAAAGAGCGGATAATGCTTCTGATTTTTCAATACTTGTGGTTCCGATTAGAATTGGTTGACCTTTTTCATGCGCCTGTTTTACAGCTTCAACTATTGCATTAAATTTGTCTTTTTCATCTTTAAATATAAGATCGTTAAGATCTTGACGAATTACTTTTTTATTTGTAGGTATTGTAATTATTTGTAATTTATAAATATCAAAAAATTCAGCTGCCTCTGTTTTTGCAGTTCCGGTCATTCCGCTTAATTTATTATATAATCTAAAAAAGTTTTGATATGTAATTGATGCAAGTGTTTGATTTTCAGGTGCAATATTTAAATGTTCCTTTGCTTCTATTGCTTGATGAAGACCGTCGCTATATCTACGTCCATCCATTATACGACCAGTAAATTCATCAATAATCATTGCTTGACCATCTTTTACTATATAATCTGTTCCATTTTTGAAAAGTGTATGTGCTTTTAATGATTGCATTATAAAATTTAATAATGTAAATGAATTTGGACTATATAATTCTTCATTTTCTGGTAAAATTCCAGCTAAGTGAAGTAAATTTTCGACGTGTAAATTTCCAATTTCAGTAAGCTGGACGTTTTTATGTTTTTCATCAATTTCGTAGTCATCTGCAACAAGTTGTTTCACAACATTATCAACTAACATATAAAGTTTTGGATCGTGCGCTGTTGGACCAGAAATAATTAAAGGTGTTCTACTTTCATCTATCAAAATAGAATCTACTTCATCTATGATTGCAAAATTAAGTCTATCTGGAAGCAAGACCATATCGTTAAGTGAAGTTTTCATGTTATCTCGTAGGTAATCAAAACCTATTTCATTGTTCGTAACATATGTGATATCTTTTGCATATTCAATTTTTCTATCTTCTTGTGCTGTTTTTTCTGTTATTTTTCCAACAGATAGACCAAGAAAATTATAAACTTTTCCCATCCAATCACAACCGACTTTTACAAGATAATCATTTACTGTTATAACATGAACACCTTTGCCAGAAAGCGCGTTTAAATAAGCCGCAAGTGTAGCAACAAGTGTTTTACCTTCTCCTGTTTTCATTTCTGCAATACAACCGTCATGCAAAACCATTCCACCTATCAGCTGAACATCAAAGTGTCGCATTCCTAAAACTCTCCTAGAAGCTTCTCTAACGACAGCGAAAGCTTCTGGAAGAATTTTATTTAACATTTTATCTATTTCTTTATTGTTTTCTTCTTCGCTTTTTTTATCATTTATAACGGATTTAATTTTTTGTTTAAATTCATTTGTTTTTGATTTTAATTCTAAATCAGTTAGTTTTTGGATTTTTGGTTCTAATGCATTTATTTCACGGACACGTGCTTCATATCTTTTTATTGCCTTTTCATTTACATCACCAAATATTGCATTTAACAATTTTTTCAACATCTCTAAAAGATAAAAATGTATTTTTTATTTTTCAAGAATAAAAGTAATAGAATTATTGCAATGTTTTTGCTTTTTCTAAAACTTCTTGAATATTGCCAACCATGTAGAATGCTTGCTCAGGGATGTCATCATATTTACCTTCACAAATTCCTTCAAAACCATCAATGGTTTCCTCAAGGGATATAAATTTTCCAGGCGTTCCGGTAAAGACTTCAGCTGTAAAAAATGGTTGAGACAGAAAGCGTTCTATTTTTCTTGCACGTTTAACAACAAGCTTATCTTCGTCGCTTAGCTCATCTATGCCTAAGATTGCTATAATATCTTGTAATGATTTATATTTTTGTAAAATTTCTTGCACTTTTCTGGCAACTTTATAATGTCTTTCTCCGACAACAAGAGGAGATAAAATACGTGAAATACTATCTAATGGATCGACGGCAGGATAAATTGCTTTTTCTGCTATTTTGCGAGATAAAACTATTGTTGCATCTAAGTGGCTAAACGTTGTAGCAGGTGCAGGATCTGTTACGTCATCGGCAGGGACATATACTGCTTGCACGGATGTTATTGAACCTTTGTTTGTTGACGTGATACGTTCTTCTAAATACCCTAATTCGGACGCAAGCGTTGGTTGATAACCGACTGCTGAAGGTATACGACCAAGTAGCGCAGATACTTCAGAACCGGCTTGAATAAAACGAAATAAGTTATCTACAAAAAATAATACATCTTGATTTTTTACGTCTCTCAGATATTCTGCAACTGTAAGACCAGAAAATGCAACACGAGCTCTTGCGCCAGATGGTTCATTCATTTGACCATAAACTAAAACGACTTTTGAATTTTCAGGTTTATTTTGATCTATTAACCCAGAAGCCATCATTTCATTATATAAATCATTTCCTTCACGAGTTCTCTCTCCAACGCCAGCAAAAACAGATTTTCCTCCATGTGCCTTTGCTACATTGTTTATTAATTCTGTTATTAAGACAGTTTTTCCAACGCCAGCGCCACCGAAAAGACCAATTTTACCACCTTTTAAAAACGGAGCAAGTAAATCAATGACCTTAATCCCTGTAACAAGAATTTCGCTTTTTGGTGTTTGGTTTTTTAATTCTGGTGCTTGTCTGTGTATACTCCATCTTTCACATTTATTGCTTATTTTCGTGCCATCCAAAACATTTCCACAGACATCCATTATTTTTCCTAAAATTTCATCTCCAACTGGTATAGAAATTGGTTGCTCCGTATCTTCGACCTCTAATCCACGATACAGTCCATCTGTTGCTTGCATTGATATAGTTCTAACTGTGTTTTCGCCAATATGTTGTACGACCTCTAGAACTATTGTTTTATCGTTGAGTTTGCAATGAAGTGCATTATTTATTTTTGGCAATGAACTATTTTCAAAGATAACATCAACAACTCCTGAAATTATTTGAGAAATTTTACCAAGTTTTTTTTCCATGAAAAAACAAGAATTAAATAAGTAAACAAAAATAATTGTCAAACTTTATATTTTTTTAAACACATAAAAAAAGCCAGAAGAAAAACTTCTGGCTTTAATATTTTTATAAATTTTAACTAAGTTAAATTAAAACCATCTGTATCCAAATCCAACTGAAACAGTATGATTTACCATTCTGTTTTTAAAGAAACCTGCTGCTATATTTAATTCTGTTCCTGCGTTAGGATCATTAACTACTTTATTTATTTTGTAAGTATCCATGGCATAATCAATATAGTAAATAAATCTGTCTTTGTATATAAAGTTAAGTTTAGCGCCTAATCTATAAGATACACCTATTTTAGAGTTGCTTCTGTTATAAGAACTGTTTTGTTTAATTTTTCCATCTTCACCAGGTATATAAACAGTATTACCCTCTGAATACTTTAACTTTGATACACTTATACCATTTGTTACCATTGCTTCAATTGTTAAATCTTTATATATATCTTGGCTGATACCAACTCCAAAATATACACTACCAAATTCTTGGAAAGAAAGTTTACCGTTGTGTACACTATCGGATACGTTAACACCACCAGCAACAACATTCTCTTTGTTCAGGACGGAATACTCATTGCTACCGAACATTCCTCTTCCTATTGCCCCAAGACTCATCATGAAACGTGTACCTTTGACAATTTCAAAATACATGTTTGCATTGACACCAGCTACCAATGAGTGACTATTGTTGTGTTTGCTTGAAGTTGTTTCATAATATCTTGCGTAGTGTTGTTGCACGCCTGGAACAAAATAATTCCCCGCACTAATCTTACTTTTATCATAAGCTGTTGAAGAAGCTATATAACTATAACCAATAGTTGTATCAAGTTTAAAAGAAATTCTTTTCTTAATATCATTAAGATTTAAACCAGCAGCAAATGCATCGTTACCAGCTATCATTAAACCAAA
>AUXO015687151.1_pt1 | contig 18995 bp, 13 predicted proteins | sample 768731 | NCBI WGS metagenome assembly AUXO01 (sample SAMN02715735, study PRJNA202380) | gut metagenome | biome: sheep rumen | host: Ovis aries | place: New Zealand: Palmerston North
GAATACTCTCAGATAATTAAAGACATATTAATAAATGATCAATTCAAGGTAAAAATTATTGATGACTTAAAGGGTGTGGAAATCTGTGGAGTAATAAAAAATATTAATGCCATAGCAAATGGTCTCTGTGAAGGTATGACCATTAATGAAAATGCAAAATATAGTGTTTTAACTAAAGGAATTAATGAAACTATGGCTATAATAGAAGCTGTAGGTGGAAAAAACTCAACGATATTGGAGTATTGTGGATTTGGTGATATGGTATTAACTTCAACATCCATTGAAAGTAGAAACCATACACTAGGTATATTATATGGTCAAAAGATAATTGTTGATGAAAATGCTACTGGGGTTCTATTTGAAGGAAAAAATTCAATAAAAGCAATAAAAGAAATTTGTGATAATAATAATTTAAATTGTAGTATAGTAAACTTTGTATATGATGTAATAATAAAACAAACACCTCCAAAATTAGCTTTTAATACTTTATGGAAAAATATAGAATAATTTGGTGAAAATATGATAGCAATAATATTAGCGGCCGGTATGGGAACAAGATTAAGACCATTAACAAATGATATTTCAAAACCACTCTTGGTAATAAATGATGAAATGCTCATTGAAAGAATGATAAAAAATTGTATAAATGAGTCTATAAATGATTTTATTGTAATAACAGGTTATAATTCTCAAAAAACAGATAAAGTATGTGTAGATTTATCTAATAAATATAGTATCAATATTAAATGTATTAAAAATGAAAAATATGATGTTACAAATACGTCTGTGTCTACATTTTTGGCAACCGATTACATTGAAAAAAATGATTTAGGTGAAGATTTCATTTTGATTAATGGGGATAATGTTGTAAATCCTGAAATAATTCACGATATTTCCGATTCTGTAAATTCAGCAATAGTTGTTGATAATGTAAAAGAATTAAATGCAGAATCATTTAAACTAATAGTCAAAGATAATGTCATTGAATCGATTGGAAAAGATATTTCTATAGAAGAATCATCCGGTGAATTTATAGGAATTTCCAAGGTTATTAATGAGGATCTTAAAGACTTTAATAAAATATTAAAAAGAATTATTGATGATGATACTCAAAATTATTATGATTTCACATTCAAAGATTTAAGTAAAAAAACTCAATTGAATTATGTATTAACCAATGGTCTTGAATGGACAGAAATAGATGATATGGATGATTATAAGAAAGCTCAAGATATATTAAATCAACTTGAGAATTAGATTACATTGCATCCTGAAAAATATGGGAGGTTAAAAGTTACTTTTTAACTAATCATATCTCTTTTTTATAAATAAATTACATTACCTTCAAATTTGGATAATAACAAAGGTGATTTAAATTTGTAATATAACCGTTTAAAGTTATTATTTAAGTCATATTTAACCACATTCTCATCAACTAATGTTATAACTTTTTGTATACATGAACAAGTTTCATAACTTAAGTTATCGATATTATTATCATAGTTTTCTAAAATAATTTCAATATATCTAAATAATCTATTATAAAATAACTTTATGACATTTTCATCATTAACATTATTTTCTTTTAAAATATTGTACATGTTTAATATTCTTTTCATAGGTAATGTGTCCTCACCCAAGTCATTTGATGAAGAATTGGGATTTGTTATCCTATAATTATAAACACAATCCTCAATATATCTAATTTTATCTGCTTTAATTGCAGTTTCATAGAAAAATGGATTGTCTACCCAACCACCTTTGGGAACCTCCATGAATGTTATGTTATTTCGTGTTAAAAATTTCTTCAAATAGATTCCAGCCCATATTGATGGATGACCCTCTATAAATAATGGTTGTTCGGTTAATTTAAATGTATTATCACATGTTAATTTTATTTTGGAATTATCTCTGATTATTTGTATGTTGTTTTTATCATAATCATTTACATAATTAAAGTTGCCCTTTATAATATCAACACTATCATTTTCACTATATGAATATAGTTTTTCAAGCATATCCTCTTCTATGTAATCATCAGTTTCAACAATGCTGATATAAGTTCCTTGTGATGCATTAATTCCGAGATTCATTTGGTGACCATAACTTTTTTTGTCTGAATTTAATATCTTAATTCTATTATCCTCTTTTTTGTGTCTTTGGATTATGTCTAATGTATCATCTGTAGATCCGGCATCAACACAGATAATCTCTATATTTTCAAATGTTTGATTTAGTACACTTGAAAGGCATTCCTCCATATAATCTCCCACATTCAAAGAAGGCATAATTACTGATATTTTAGGTTTTCGTGAAAAATACATTTAAATTACTCCATATTCAGTCAAATTCTTATTTAGAATTTATCATTTATTTCTTTTAATTTATTAATTTCATTTTCAAAATTCTCATATACATTTTCATGACCTGAAATGTACTCATAAAATCCATGATTATATATTACTTTAGGAATTCTTTTATATCCATATCCATATTCTGAAATGATATAATCTTCATGCTTATTAGGGCATGGATAATTTCTGTTTTCAAATTTCATCATTTTTAAAGGGAATATGGAATCATAAGAATGAATTGATAATACTGGATCTTCAACACCACTGATGATTGTATCTGTCTTTTCTTTAGATATATTCAATCTATCAAATGCTTTATTAAGAACTTCTTCTCTATTTTTACCGTTTCTAAGATCTATTCCGATTCTTCTGTTTTCTTCTTGGAACAATTCTTTAAGGTTATCCAATACTTTATCCGTATAATCTGTTGGGAATATGTCGATAAATGCATATAAATCTTTTCCAATCCAATAGTTAACTTTTATAAATGGTAAATATACATTGTTGTTTGTAATTGTGGATGTGTTGACTTCTACTGTATTGGTCAAGCCATGTTCATCAATTTCTTTATCAATCACATTGAGGAATTTTTCATAATCTTCCCTAATCATGTTGATGTCACAATCATCATCCCATGGTATGAATCCTTCATGTCTAATCGCACCTAAAAGTGTTCCTGCATGTAACCACCATTGCAGATTATATTTTTTACATACATTGTCTATAAAATCAAGAAGTAGCATATTTAATTCACGTGAATCTTTAACTAATTTTTTTGGTTCAATACGATTATAGACCAAAAAACTGTTAAAAAGTGTATTGTATGAATCTAAAATTTTATCAGTTTGTTGTTTATATTCTCTCAGTTCCTGTTTTAACTCTTTGTTCTGTTTATATATTGAATATAAATTAATACTGTTATTTATGGCATTATATAAAATGGAATCATCTTCATCATTACTTAGGAACATATCATTAGAAACTACTTTATTTACATTCAGTAACATTTTTTCATGTTGAATATAACGTGAAATTTGATTCTGGGCTATTTTCAAATCAGAAATACCGTCAATAATTGTTTCGATTTCTTGTTTTAACTTTGGGAAATAATCATAAATGCTTTTAGATTCTAATTTTATATTTATATTTTCTTTATCAAAGCACTCTTTATTGAATATGTATGAATCATTATGCCATATTAAGTTGTCATGATTATATATAACTCTATCATTAATTGTTAACTTGGTATAATTCATATAAACAGGTTTTCTTATGTTGTCTAAGTTTCTAAAATCTTTTCCCCTGATAATTAATTCGATATTTCCATCATTGGCACATTCAAAGTTGATATCTATATCCCTATTTTCATATTCAATTACACAACCTTCACCATGGTCATCATGAAACCATCCTGGGTATGATACATAAAGATTTTCATTATTTAATAATTTAACTTTATTTGATTCCTGTCCCATGTTTTTAATATCTACTCTAGTTAAATTCCAAACATCCTTTAACCAGGTCATATTTTCTTTATATTCCTCTAAATTAATTTTATTTTCATAATACTTATTAAATATAAAGTTAACTTGGGATTCATATTCATTTAACATTTGAATTTTTATATTATCTGCATTAATTGACATTTAATCTACCTCTAAACATTATCTTATATTCTTAAAACTGGTCATTAGCTTTTTTAAACATATTAATATGGTTTTCAAATATTTCATTTATGTATGGTTCTTTTCTAAAGTTATTTACTCTTAAATGTGTACGTATTGATTTAGGGACACTCATATAGTTACCATAGATGTTACCTAAATAATAGTGGTAATCTTTAGGTGCTGGGAAATAATAATCTCCATATTTGACTTTGGTTAATGGGAATATTTTATCACTTTCTAAAACTTTTAACTCATATAAATTCTTTTTATAACCAAAACTTCCTTCTACACCTGGTATGATATATTTTTGTTTTTCATAGGATAAATCTAATTCCGAAGAATATTCCTTCATAACTTCGTCATAATCTACACCCATATAAAGTTTTGATCTTTGGGAACCTTCAAATACTTTTTTGTAAAATAATACTTGTGCTCTGTTATAAGTTGGACCAATTGTTTTTTCATCATAATTACTTAAGAAATCGTATGGGAAAACATCTATTCCTGCCATTACTTTATTTCCTAGTTCTTCATTCATTACAAATAATTGAATAAATGCATTTATTGTTTTGCCTTCCCATTTTCGAGGCCTATAATAAATATTTATGCAGTCATTTAAATTGTAATTTTTAATTTCATCATATATTACACTAACAAATTTGTGATAACTACTTCTCATCATACCTATATCCATGTCATCATCCCATGGTATGAAGTTTTCATGTCTGACTGCACCTAATAGATTTCCGTAATCCAACCACCAGTCGATGTTATGTTTATCACATATATTACTAATAAAAAGGAGTAATTGGGAACATAATGTTTGCAAATTATTCAATAATCGTTTAGGCTTTAATTCATAATCTAAAAATAATGTATTGAATAGTATGTTATTTGAATCAATATAATGACTCATTAAATCAAGTTTATCATTAATTTTTTCAATTTTATCACTTAAGTTTGTTATGGAATTGTTTAATGTAACATAACTGTTATAATTCTGTCTTAACGATAAAAAAGTGTTGTAATCACTTACAACATCTTCATATTCTTTGTTAAGTTCAATTTGTTCATTTTTAACAAAATTGAACATGTCTAATGTATTATCATCAAATTCATTAACTTGAAGCATCATTTTTTCATATTTGATATATTTTTTGATTTTAATATAACTAATTATTAAATCTTCCTTATTTCCAAGATTTGATAAATATTGTTTTAATTCTGGATAATAATCGTAAATCGTATCAAATTCAATGTTTAAATTAAAAACATCTCCATCAGTACATTCCCTATTAAATGTGTATGAATCGTTATGCCAAGTCAATGTGTTTTGAGTAAATACTTTTTCATCATTGATTATGAAGTGTTTAAAATTTATATAAACAGGATTTCTTATACTTCTATCGTTTATATTTCTAAAATCAGTTCCTCTAAAAACTATTTTTAAATTTCCATTACCCATACATTTAAATTTTAAAGTTATGTCAGTTTTTTCATCTTCAATTTTACATCCTTTCCCTTCCTCGTTAGCAAACCAATTTGGAAAATAAATGTTTAAATTATTTGTATGTTCAATAAATTCCAATGAGTTTGATTCAGTTCCATAGTTTTTTAAATCTATTCTACAACAACTCCATACACCCCTTAAACTGTTTAGTATTGAGATACACTCTTCTGTTGTAAGTAATTCTTTTTGGTAATAGTTAAAAGTGTCTTCGATTTCTTTTTCGAATTCATTTAACATTTTTGATTTAATATCATTAATTGAATCGTATTTCATGAAAAAACTCCTTAATTTTAGATACACTTTAAAATTTTTTTAATGGATAAATGTAATAATTATTAAAAATTTATTTGTTACGAGTTATTACTTGAAATATTATTTAGTCACGGTTTAAAAAAATATCGTTACTAATGTTCCATTTTAAATTTATCTAAATAATATCTACTAATTTTCTTCTAAAAAATTTATTACTCATTATTTTTTAATATCTATATATTTAATCAAATAATATAAAATTTTTGTGATTTTCAAGTAATTAGTTAATGAAATAAACTCTAGGGTATATGTCGTAAATTTAACTAAATTTCTATATTTTCATAGTTTTTAAATTTTAAATAATTCGTATCCTAACTATAATTATTTAAACTATCCAATTATGTTATTTTTGTATTTAATTTTGAAAATTAATATCGATTACTTTTTTGATAGTTGAATAATTTTTTTTCAATTATTTAACAGAATTTTATCTTTTATTAATGGAATAATTCTTTTTAAAGTGATTTTGAAATAGTGTTGTCATGATTTTTTTTCATTAAACTATTTATAATGACTTTAAACATATTTACTTATTAACAATATATTTTTTTTTAAAAATTTAGTTGTGTGATGAAAATTAGTTATTATGTGATTTGATGAATAATAGAGATTACGAAAAAGATAAAAATAAAACACTTAATAAGGTTCCAGTACGTCAATATATTAATTTTGATAATAAAAACAATAAAAATCCTAAAGTTTCAGTAGTAATACCAATATTTAATGTTGAAGATTATTTACCACAATGTTTGGATAGCGTAATAAATCAAACATTAACTGACATCGAAATAATATGTGTTAATGATGGTTCCACGGATTCTTCTCTAAGAATATTGGAGGAATATTTGTCTAAAGATGATAGAATTAAAATTATTGATAAAGAAAATGCTGGTTATGGACATACCATGAATATAGGTATGGATATGGCTTCTGGTGAGTATATAGCAATTGTTGAAAGTGATGATTATATTCTAAAGGATATGTTAACCACATTATATGATGTTGCTAGCAAAAATCAGTTGGATTTTGTAAAAAGTGACTTCTATCGTTTTTATGGGGAAGATGATAAACTCATTAAAGAATATTATACAATAAACCCTGATCATACTATGTATGGAAAACTCATATCTACCTCTGATACTCCAGAATCATATACAATTTTAATGAATACCTGGACAGGTATTTACAATACGGAATTTTTAAGAAAAAATAATATTAGACATAATGAAACAGCAGGGGCATCTTATCAGGATAATGGATTTTGGTTTAAAACTTTCTTTTATGGCCAGCGTGTGATGTTTGTACCTGAACCATTTTATATGTATAGGCGGGATAATCCTAATTCATCAGTTAAAAATAAAGAAAAAGTATATGCTATGGATAAAGAATACGAATTAATATATGATTTTTTAGAAGAAAGCGGTAGAAAAGAAGAGTTCATACCTGCATTTACATATGCTAAATATCATAATTTCCATTTTACAATGGATAGAATTGAAAAAGAATTTAAAAAAGATTTCTTATTATCAACTTCAGAAAATTTTAATCAAATGATAAAAGATAATGAATTTGATCCTATCCTTCTTGATGAATATGACCAAAATATCTTAAAATGGATTATTGAAAAACCAAATGAATATTATCAATATAAATATGAACTAAACGAAAATGATTATCAATATCTTAAAAAATTTTCTGAATGTAGAATAGATTTTAAAAACCATGGAAGTAATGATAACAATTTAATTCTATTGGACTGTAATGATCCTTTAGCAAAAATCACTCAACCTGGTTGGTTTAATGATGATGACGGTGTTGGTTCTATTGTTCGCAGTATAAATGGTTACTTGGATTTAACTTTTAAATGTGTTAACGACGGTAATTTGATAATTAATTTCAGAGGTATTGATTATAAAGATAATTCTGGAAATAGAATTCCTATTTTTGTAGATTATACTGAATTGATTATTGATGATGTGCACATTATTAGTGGAAGTGTGGTTTCATGGCATGATGATCCATTTGTTTATGAGCAAGAAGTTAAGGATGGTCAAATAATCAATCTAAAAATACGTTGGTTACCTTTAAATGTAGGAAGTAATATTAGAATATTATCAGATAATGATATAATTTTAAATAAACTTATGGAATGTAGAATAGATCTTAAAAACCATGGAAATAAGGATAATGATTTAATTTTCATTGATCAAAAAGATTCTTCATGCAATATATATCAACCAAATTGGTTTAAAGATGATAAAGGTATTGGATCTGTTGTAAACAGTAGTGAAGGCGAGTTAAAGCTATGTTTTAAATGTGTTAATGATGGAAATCTTGTTATTAATTTTAGAGGTATTGATTATAAAGACAAAGATGGTAACAGAATCCCAATTTTTGTAAATTATACTAACATAACTATCGATGATGTTCCAATAATTAAAAATGATATAATTTCCTGGCATGATAATCCATTTATTTATAATAAAAAGGTAACAGATGGTCAGATAGTTAAATTACAGGTTAATTGGTCTCAATTAAGTAACAAAGAAAATAAGAACATATTTACAAAAAGTGATATGGATTATTTAATTCGTGTATTTGATGATAAAAATTCAGAAATTAAAGAATTAAAAGCAAAAATCAATAGGGTTAAATCTGAAAATACAAAATTGCAGGATTTTAGGTCTGAAGTATTAAATTCAAATTCTTGGAAATTAACGAAATATCTTCGATCAATTAAAAATCATTAATTATCATCTTTTTTATTTTTACTCTATTTTTCATTATTTTTTACTCTATTTTTTAGATTTGTCTTGGTCTTAATCAGAGACAGTTTATTTTTTGGCGGATATTTCTTTGAAACTTAATTATTTCGTTAATTTCTGCCGTAATAGATGCTTTTTCTTAAATCTTTTGATGGGGCTCATATAATAAGATAAATTTCAACTCAATAATTATTCATTAAAATAAATGGATTGGTGATGAATATATCCGAAAGGTTAATCTGCCAAAAAACATGAGGATAATCATTAGATAAGATTATAATATCTAAACAATCCATTACTTCTTCTAAAAAGAAGTTAGTGGAGGGTTTTATAGAATTACCATTAAGAGACACTATAAAAAAGAATTGGAATCAAATGAGGGTAAGTCTAGAAAAAATTCCTTAGAACATAAAAAGAATATAAAAAAATTCAGTGACTTATTTATCCAAAAAGTCTATCATTATCTTAAATATTTTATTGCATGTATGTCGTTATTTGATTTGAACAAAGGCAAAAAGAGAGTATTCTATGTAGTACGATTATTTAGGGGTTTATTCTCATGTTTAATAAGAAAAAAGTGAAAGTTTTATGGTTTATTGTTTATTTACCCCTAAAAAAATGAAAAGTTAATTGTACTTTATTTTTATTCTTTATGGAGGTTTGTTTTTCTCTTAAACTTCAGAAGGCGTAATGCTTTTTTTTGTTTTAAAATAATTTTTGGCAAGTTTCTATATTGCAAATTTATTTATATCTCTTTGATGAAACAACTTATATTTGGAGGTTTGAAATGGATTATTTAGATTTGATATATGAAAAAAAAAGAAATAATTGGTAAAATTTTCTTATTAATTAGTATAGCAATACTTTTTTACATGTTCATTAATCCCATCAATAGTATCATAATTCAATATGATGAGCGTTTCACTATCAATTTACTTTTATTATCATGGAATGATATGTGGACTACTATTTTTGCGGATGTTCATCCACCTTTATACTATCTAATATTAAAAGGCATATCCTCTATTTTTATAAACAGTGGTGTTGATACAGTATTTGTTTATAAAGTAGTATCAATCATTCCATATATTTTGTTATTAGTAGTTTCAGTGACAAAAATAAGAAATGATTATGGATGGTTTACAAGTGGATTGTTCATGTTTACAATTGCCACTATGAGTGAATTCTTTATTAAGTTCTTAACTATAAGGATGTATTCTTGGGGTTTACTATTCTTAGTTTTAGCATTTATATATCTTAAAGATGTGATGGATAAATCAGATACTAAATCATGGGCTTTGTTCACGTTATTTGTAGTTTTAGCTATGTATATAATAATATAATTCTAATTCCATTGGGATTGATTTATGTGCTTTTATTGGTATACATTTATGTTTTTAAAGATAATTTTAAAGAAGAATTAAAAAAAAATGGTTAATATCAGCAATTATCACTGCTCTTTGTTATTTGCCTTGGTTATTTGTATTGATAAATCAAATCAATACACCACATGGTAATGGATTAAAATCATTTGATATGCTGTTCTGTTTTTTATGTTTTTCCTGCTATCAAAACAACATAATACTATACATACTAACAATAGCTTTATTAGTAGTGGTATGTTTATTATTATATTCTAACTTTAAAGGAAAACTCACTGAACTAAAAAATGGTGATTCAATTATCCCTTATGTGGTAATAGGTTTGATTACATTCTTTGGAACTGTACTATTGGGTGCTGTCATATTACCGATATTATTTGCACCAATTGCTGTCAGATATCTAGTTCCGTTATCCGGAATAATCTGGTTTTCAATTTCAGTCTTAGTGGGGGCTTATGAAAAAAATAAGGCGTTATGGCTTGTTGCACTAGTTTTAATAGTAGTATTAGGTTGTGCAAATTTTGCAACAGAAGTAAATGCATCTCACACGTTATATGATACTTCTATGACTGAAAAACAATTATTGGAAGAACTAAATACTGATGATACAATCATAATTTATGGATCCAGATTTATTTATTTGACTCATCATTATGAGTTGAACAATACACATGCATATGCATTAAAAAATTTATACATGTATTATGATGTGGATTATAAAGTTCAGAAAAATATCACAAAAATACTTGAAGAAAATCCTGATAAAGATGTATATATCATCAAAACAGTAAAAAATAAAAATCAAAGTAATTTTGGAAATAATATAAAATCTAAAAAAGTAGGAACTACTCGTGGAGAGTGGATTATCAAGTTAGAACTAGATAATTAAATCTTACTTTTTATTTTTTTTAAACTATTTTTATTAATATATAAATCGATTTTTAGATAAAATAATCATATTTTTTTTTTAAATCTATACGTTTTTTAATTTTTTCTCTGAATAGACCGTATAATATTGTTATTGGGGAACTTTCAATCTTTTTTGTTGATTTTTTAAGTATTGGCTTGTTTTTTCTATTCATTGAGAGTGTACAACAATTCAGTTTTAAGATAATTCAATAAGAATTTGTTGTCAATGTATAGGTTACTTGGAAATTTGAACTGGTGTTTTTTTGTAAATTATTTGTAATAGCAGCTACAATTTATATTGAAGAGTAATCGCATCCTCTTATTATCCTTCTTTTATTCAGATTTTCAAAAACTACTTATATTTGAGGTGATAAAATGTAGTGTCAAGGAGGTGTTTTTATAAGTTATTTTGATGTTCTAACGGATTATTTTGATAATAATAAAAATGATTTAGGTATAATCTTTTTTGCTATAAGCTTATTGTTATTATGTTATTTATTTATACATCCTATGAATCAACATTTTATTCATGGCGATGAACGTTTTACGCTTTCATTAGTTAATTTATCATTAAATAATGCAATAGATTTAATAATTAAAGATGTGCATCCTCCATTATATTACTTTATATTAATGGGATTTAATCATTTGGTTGGTAATACAGATATTATGCACAATCTATTTATTTCTAAGATAGTGTCAATAATTCCATACATCTGTTTATTGATTATTTCAGCAACTAAACTTAGAAAAGACGAAGGATGGTTTGTAGCAGGGTTATTTGCATTAACAATTATTACGATGTCTGGTTTTTTCACCAGTTATTGTACACTAAGGATGTATAGCTGGTCATTATTATTCTCGATATTATCGTATATCTACTTTAAAGAAATATTTAAAAATAGTTCTATAAAAAATTGGGTTTTATTCTCAATATTTTGTGTATTAGGTGCATATACTCATTATTTTACATTATTCCCTTCATTTATAATGTATTGTATGTTGCTATTAAATAGTTACATAAAACACAAAAATGATATGCTAGTGCTTAAAGAAGAAATAAAAAAACTAGTAATGTCTGTATTGTTGGCCATAGTTTTATATATCCCTTGGTTATCAGTATTATTACAACAAGTTAATCAAGCACATAGTGATTATTCTTGGAGTATCGGGTATATTCCTACCTTGGGAAATGTAACAAATTACATAACATTTTGTGCAGTAAATGATAATGCATTCACTGTTGATGCTATAATTCTTAAATTGATTACAATATGTTTAATAATTATTTTGTTGGCTTTAATCTATAAAACATTTAAGGATAAAGGAATTTCAGAAACAATGAAGTCTTATGACGGAATTATTATTTATTTGATGACTATAATTATAGGAACTATCATATTAAATTTAACATTCCAACCATTAATTGAACGTTATGTAATTCCTGCTATGGGTATATTTTGGATATCTTTTGTTATAGTACTCAATAAACTGGAAAATAAAAAAGTTGCTTTGATTTTATTTGTCATATGTTTATTATTGAGTTGTGGTAGTTTTGTAAAAATGGAAGATCAATCCCAAGAAACAATTAAATCATCTATTCATCGAGAAAATTTATTTGAAAAGTTAAATAATGATAATAATGTAATTATTTATCCAAGTAACTACAGGTACTCTTGTTATCATAATTTTTTAAATAATTCTATTCAATATTCGCGAGCACAGAATAAATGGACTTATGTTCAAGATTATAAGGTTGAAAAGAACTTAACTAAGATTGTGGATGATAATCCTGGTAAAAAAGTGTATATGATGGATGAAAATTATAAAGATCCTAAAAAAGGTATTAGATATCCTAAAGAGCTTAAAACAAAGCCACAAAAAGGATATGATGAATTTATTTTATTAACTAAAAAATAGTAACTCTATTTTTTTTATTTCTTTTTTTCTTTAATTTACGGGTTCGTAATTTTATTTTATTTAATTATTTTTTCCTGATTTTGTTAGTATTCTTAAATGATATTAAGTATGAATTACAAATATATACTTAACTATTAAGTTGGATTACGGAGAATTATTAATGAAATCTAAAATAGCAGTATTTGGTTCATGTGTATCTATGGATAATTTTCGATCTGCACATAATAACTATAGAGATGATTTTGAATTATCATCAGTCCAACTTAGATTATCCTTGATAAGTGTCATGCAGGAAGCCATTGAATTCACAGAGGAAGAAATTAAAATACTTCCTGACACTCCCCGACATAGATTCAGTACAAATGTTTTAAGAAATGATTTAAGCAAAAACTTTTTTAAACAAATCAATGAAGATATTGAAGTCATGGTTCTGGATTTGTATTTTGATCTTCTTTTTGGAGTACTATTTACTAATCGGGGTGTCATAACAAATAACACATGGGATTATACCAATTCTGATTTTTATAAGGGTCTTACTCAGAAAAAAGAATATTCTTTCAATGAAAATCCCTATGAATATTATGTATTATGGACTAAATATTGTGATAAATTTTTTAATTATTTAAAAGAAAATTATCCTGGCTTAAAAATCATATTAAATAAAGTAAAAATTGTAGATAAAGTTAAAGATAAAAATGGGGAATATTATATTGAACCTTTATACACAAAACGAGCTGAAAAATTAAATCCTCTAATTGACATGATAGAAGGATATGTCTTATCTAATTATGATGTCATATTTGTTGATTTAACCGATGAGGTTACAAGTGATGAAAATCATATATGGGGAAAAAGTTTGGTCCATTATAATATAGAGTATTATCATAATTTTTACAAGGTAATTCAGGACATAATCAGTGGAAACGATTCAAAATACTATTATCAAAAAAATAACATAATCTATGATGAAAAAATCATACCAAAAAAATATAAATCATTTAATTACAGATTACGTAATATAAGGAATTCACATAAAAAAACAGATGATATAATTAATACTTTTAAAAATATTTTCTGATAATTTCTTTTATGTATGAGTGATTTGTGATAAATATGAATTATTTTGATGTTATTTATGAAAACAAAGAGAATATGGGTAAAATTCTTTTTATTGTTAGCGTTATGCTTTTTATTTCCTTATTTTTAACACCATTGAATAATATTTTTATTCACACTGATGAAAGATTTACTATTGATTTGATACGTTTATCTTTTGTTGATGCTTTAAAATTAACTATTAATGATGTACATCCTCCATTGTACTATTTCTTGCTAAAAATATTCTACGGGATAATATCCACTTTAGGTTTATCAGAGGATATATTTTTTATTTCAAAAATTTTTTCAATGATACCTTATGCCATAATATTACTTATTTCATGGATTAAAATCAGAAAAGAATATGGTATGTTTACCAGTGGATTATTTTCATTTGCATTAATCACTATGAGTGGTTTTTATATACAATATTTAACTGTAAGAATGTATAGTTGGTGTTTATTGTTTTTAATAATTCAATTCTTAATATTTAAGGATGTTTTAAAAAACAATGATGTCAAATCATGGAGTTATTTTACATTACTGGCAATTATTGGTGCATATGCCCATTACTTTTTATTAATTACGTCAGGTTTATTTTATCTTATAATGTTTGTAAACTACTATAATAATAGGGTAGCTGTTTCAGATTTCAAATCATTGATAAAATATTATGCATGCTCCATTACTGCTTTAATAATTTCCTTAATTCCATGGATGTTTGTATTGATACCTCAAACAATTAGGGCAAGACAACAGGTTAATACCGTAGCGGATTCTTTGGATATTGTTCAGGTAATTAACTATTTTTCATATCATGCAGTATATGAGTATGGTCCTAGTTATGATATAATATTCGCTAGGATTATTGCAATTGTTTTATTAATAATTCTGCTCTATATTTTCATTAAAGGATTTAGTACTAAATATTCTGAGAATAAAATATATTTAGCATCTGGTTTAGGTCTTTATTTGCTTACTATGATTGTTGGTGTATTGATATTAACAATTACATTTAAACCGTTATCTACAAGGTATATTCTTCCAGTAATAGGAGTATTCTGGCTTTCAGCAGCTATAGTTATTGATAAAATTGATAATAGAAAATTATTTACCATTGTTTTAATTATGATAGTGATACTGGCTGGTTTGAGCTTGATAAAAACTATTGAAAAAACGCCATACTGGATGGAAGAGGCAAATAATGAAACAGACATACTTGAAGAATTGAATGATAAGAATAATATTATAATCTATGCTAATGATTACTATTACGCTTGTTATCACGATGATTTGGATAAAACTAGGGGTTATGCTACAAGAAAATTAAGATGGTCATTTGAGGATGATTATAAAGTTCAAAAAAATATTTCTAAAATTATTGAGGATAATGAAGATAAAGATGTATATATGATTAAATCAATCAAAAATAAGAATGATAAAAAGATTTATTCCAATGTTACTGGTGAAAAAGTAGGTCAAAGAGGTAAAATATATTTTTTAAAATTAAATAAAACTTCTTAATCTTTTTTTTACTATTTTTTTATATTACTTTCCTGTTCTATGTATATTGGTCTGTTTTTTATTTCGGTATAAGTCTTTTCCAGATATTTACCCAGTATTCCTATGGACAATAGTTGTATTCCACCCAATAATAAGATAACACATATTGTTGATGTCCACCCCTGTACTGGATCTGAAAATAGGAAGTGTCTGATTAATAGGATTATTATGATTAAAAATGCCGCCATCGATATTATTATCCCAAGTAATGTTGATATGGTAAGTGGGGCTGTAGTGAAGGCGACTATTCCTTCAATTGAATATCTGAATAATCCCCAAAATGACCAACTGGTTTCTCCTGTTGCTCTTTCAATATTTTCATATGAAATCCATTTAGTTTTAAATCCTATCCAATTGAACAATCCCTTGGAAAATCGATTATATTCTTGGAGTTCTAATAATGCATCAACTGATTGTCTTGTCATAATACGATAATCTCTTGCACCATCTACCAGTTCCAGTTCTGATATTTTATTGATTAGTTTGTAGAACATCCTTGCAAAAAATGATCTTATTGGTGGTTCACCAGCTCGGGTAGTTCTTCTAGTTGCAACAATATCATAATTTGAATTTTCTATCGTGTCAATCATCTCTGGCAGTATGTTTGGTGGATCTTGTAAATCAACATCCATAATTACAACATAATCTCCACGACTATTTGTCAATCCTGCATATAATGCGGATTCTTTTCCAAAATTTCTACTAAATGAGATATATTTGACTTTAGAATCAATATTACTTAGTTTTTTCATATTTTCTAAGGTTTTGTCCTTAGAACCATCATTTATGAATATTATTTCATAGTCTATTTCTTTATTCATGTTATTGAATGTCTTTGTTATTTCATCATAGAATAAATTGACACTTTCTTCTTCATTATAACATGGGACTATGATATCAATTAGTTTCATTTTTTCCCCTTTAATTTATAATTAATGAAAATCAATATATGATTAGATTAACTAAAGTATTTCTTCTTGTAAGCTATTAAATTTTATCATTTAATGAGGTTGGATTATTGGTAGGAATACTTCAGAAAAATTCTTTAAGTGAAAATTATGGAGTTAAAAAAAGAGTTAGTATCGTATGTGATTTTTGGTATTTTGACTACTGTTGTAAACATAGTCGTCTATTATCTTTTTGGAGATATCCTTGGGGTTAATTATGTAATATCTAATATTATTGCATGGTTTTTATCAGTATTGTTTGCCTATGTAACGAATCGTATCTGGGTATTTGAGAGCAAAAATGATAATATTCTTAAGGAGGTTGTCCTATTTTTTGGTGGAAGGGCCTTTTCAGGAGTAGTTGACACATTGCTTATGGTGTTATTTATAGAAGTTCTGCTGGTGGGAGACTTTGTATCAAAAATTATCATTCAGGTTATCGTTGTGATATTGAATTATGTAATCAGTAAACTAATAGTTTTTAAATGAAATTTATAAAATATTATTGTTACATGTACCTATCACATACTATTTTTTTATTTTTATATTAGTATCACTATAATAATTAATTTTATACTTAATATAAAATAAGTTTTCATGTTCTACATTATTTTAATTTAACGATTTTTTAAGTATTCGGTAAGTAATTCTCATTGCTTATTTTGGTGTTTCTATTCTAATGATTTTCTACAAGAAGACTTTTCTTAGTTGATTTTCATTAGCAGAAGATGTTTAGTAGAATTTATTTAGAAAATGAATTTATGTATCAATCTGGTGATTTGGGCTAGTTTAATTGGCATTTATTTTTTTATATTCAGAAGAATAAAAACTTTTTTTAAACGAACATTGTTTTTTATAAATAAATTATTATAACTATTTGTATAATAAAATCGTTGAATAATAAAAATTTTATAAAAATAATTATTGAAAAAAGTGTTGAGTGATACTCGAAAATATTTTTAATAGAAATCCTTTTTATATTCAAACGTTATGTATTGTTTAGTCTTCTTCCATATCCATAATCTGTGGAATAATTAATCTCATAATTTTATTGCATTTTTTTAAATCATTTTAATGAATGTTTTCATATAACTTATAATTCTCTTTGCTTTCAATTATTTCAATAATTATTTATAATTTTAATGTAATATTCTATAATTTTTATTAATTTATTTAATAAATATTGTGTTCATGGTGTTTTTTATGATAATATGTTAAACAATGTATAAGATATGTTTTATTTTTTAACCATAAAACTATATTGATGTTTATACAAATATAATAACATAAGCTATAGTAATATTTTTAAATATTATTTAAATAATGATAATTAGTATTTATTAAAAGATTTAATGGAGTTAGATATTTAATGACCACAAAGGATATTCCAAAAGATTATGATCAATCAATGGAAGAGGAATTGCAGGATTTATGGCAAAAGGAAAATACATATCGTTTTATTGGTGATGGAACAAAACCAACATATATCATAGACACACCACCACCATATCCAACAGGAAAACTTCACATGGGACACGTACTAAACTGGGTGTACATGGATATCATTGCACGTTACAAACGTATGAACAATTACGACGTACTATTTCCACAGGGATGGGACTGTCATGGACTACCTACTGAGGTAAAAGTCGAAGAAATTCATGGTATCAAGAAAAATGATGTATCAAGAGAAAAGTTCCGTGAATACTGTATAGACCTTACTCATGAAAACATAGAGAAGATGAGAAAACAGATGAGAAGTATGGGTTACTCACAAGACTGGGATCATGAATACATCACCATGCTGCCTGAAAACAAGTACAGAACACAACTATCCTTCCTTGAATTATATGATAAGGACATGATATATCAGGATATTCATCCAATAAACTGGTGTCCACGTTGTGAAACCGCAATAGCATTTGCAGAAGTAGAATACAAGGACAACACGACCAAACTAAACTATGTAAACTTCCCTGCAAGCGAAGGTGACGGAGTAGCAACAATAGCAACAACAAGGCCAGAACTATTATGTGCATGTGTAGCAGTAGTAGTACACCCTGACGATGAAAGATACACAAACCTCCACGGAAAAACAGTAACCCTACCAATTTATGAACGTGAAGTAAAAATCATCACCGATGAATCAGTAGACCCAGAATACGGTACAGGTGTAGTAATGATATGTACCTTTGGGGATAAAACTGACGTAGAATGGGTAACAAGATATGACCTTGACGTAATTGATGCTATAAGTGAAGATGGACACATGCTTGAAGTTGCAGGCAAATACTCCGGAATGGAAATAAAGGAATGTCGTAAAGCAATCATTGAAGATCTAAAGAATGAAGGATATCTAACAAAACAGGAAGATGTAGACCAAAATGTTGGATTATGCTGGAGATGTAAAACCCCAATAGAAATAATGACAAAAAAACAATGGTTCGTAGCAGTAAAACAGATGACCGAAGACATCATAAAACAAGCATCAAGCATGAGATGGATTCCTGATCACATGTACATAAGACTTGAAAACTGGGCTAACTCCATGGACTGGGACTGGTGTAT
>AUXO014721675.1_pt1 | contig 18987 bp, 18 predicted proteins | sample 768731 | NCBI WGS metagenome assembly AUXO01 (sample SAMN02715735, study PRJNA202380) | gut metagenome | biome: sheep rumen | host: Ovis aries | place: New Zealand: Palmerston North
TTTGAATTATACGGCAGCAGGATGCTCCAAAGTCAGTTTCCGGAGCTTCTGCCCTGCCTTGCCGCCGGTCTGACCGGCAGCGGTTCCGAATGTTTCGGCTTCGATGATGAAATCTCACGGGATCACGATTTTGAACCCGGATTCTGCCTTTTCCTGCCGGACGAAAACATCGTTGACAGACGGACGGCTTTCCTTCTTGAGCGGGCTTATTCAAAGCTCCCCGGAGAGTTCATGGGGCTTCGGCGCTCCCTCGTGCAGCCCGTGGGCGGAATAAGGCACGGTGTGATCCGCATATCCGACTTCTTTAGGGATAAGACAGGATCTCCGGACGGAACTCTCTCTTTTGAAGACTGGCTGACCCTGCCGGAGCATTATCTGGCCGAGGCGGTCAACGGTAAGCTTTTTTTCGACAATTACGGAAAAATGACGGAGATACGGGAAAGACTTAAAATGTATCCGGATGACGTGAGAAGAAAAAAACTGGCCGGACATTTGCTCTTAATGGCTCAGTCCGGCCAGTATAACTATCTGCGCTGCCTGCAGCACGGCGAGAGTGCTGCGGCACAGATGGCAGTCTATGAATTTGCAGATCATGCCATGGCAGCCGCCTTCCTTCTAAGCAACGTATACCGGCCGTATTACAAGTGGAGCTTCCGCGCCATGCGGGCGCTTCCGAAGTTCTCGCTGCTCTCCGACCTCCTCGAGTTTCTCATAACAACTGACAACAGTGCTGCCATGCGGGAGGAAAAGTTTACCGTCATAGAAAGTATTGCCAGGGAATTCATCGACGAGCTGCATGATCAGGGGCTGAGCGAAGCTGTCTGCGATGACCTCGAAAAGCATGCCTATTCTGTAAATGACGGAGTTCGGGACAACGTTCTTCGAAATATGCATGTACTCGCCGGCATCCGTTAAGGCTCTCAGTGCTCGTAGAACTCCATCGATCCATAATACTCGAGAAGATCCGTGATCTTCTCGAGATCCGCGCCGGACAGTCCGGTCTTTTCTGCCACGATGTCCGCATCCTCAGCGCGCAGACCCTCGTCGAAGAGGTCTGAAGCAAGTTTCGCAGCCTGTTTTTCTGTCATAATGAATCTCCTTTCAAATGGATCCTTTAATCCCGTTGCATTCATAGTTCCGCAATTTTGTCATCAAGCGTCTGAACGTGAGAATCCGTTCTTCATGCCCATACTCGCCTCATAGAGCACTTTGGAGAGCAGATCCCCGGTCTCCTTACGGGCGAAGTCTGCCATGCGCTCGTTGGCCTCCTCCAGGCTTCTCATCACATCATCTGTCTGTGATGTCTTCTCATCCGTCTCATTCAGGAAGCGATGTCCCTCCACATGCATCTTATTCTGGTAACGCTCGATCAGGTTCGAGGTCGTCGAAAAATGTGCATCCGACAGTGCCGCGATCAGCCGGTTCGTCCAGTAAAAATTCTGCGTTGTGACCTCTCCCGTCGTTCCTGAAAAATAGTCGGGTGTCCTCCGGACATTTGCGTAAAACGGCACGAAAGCATTGAAAACGTTCGACCCCATGGCAATCCACATAATCGCCATGTACTCCGCGGGCATATACGGTCTCAGCTGAGTGCAGGCCACAAAATTATTACGGTTGATTCCGATCGGCCGATATTGTCCGCGGTCAGTCGCATGCCGTCCGTAAGGATCGTACGGCGTGCCCTGAAAATGGGCGGACAGCACATATTTTATATCCTCCACAGTTATCTTCCGTTCCGGAACGAGGCTCCAGGGAATATCATCTGACTCCGGCAAAAAGTCTGCATTCTCTCCGTCCCATGCAAATGTTCCCGGATTCAGGTATCTCTCCATGAACCATGCTCTGGGCGTATTATAGATATGATCTGAATCCGCCCGGCTGCCGAATGCTCCGCGCACGTCAAATGCATGATCACTCTCAAGGACATCCTTCGGATCGTCCGGGTCGCGCATGGTCGTATCCAGATGATTTCTCTTAATGAACTCCGGAAGATCCGCAGAGCACATATGATCTTTTTTCTCTCCCATCGCATCCGCCAGATCGAACCAGTCGATCCCCTGCTGATTCGGCATGACCACATACTCATCATCCGGAACCCTCTTCGCGATCCAGTGATGACCGCCAATTGTCTCCATCCACCAGATCTCATCAACATCCTGGAAGCCGATTCCGTTCATCTCATACGTGCCGTACCGCTCCAATATTTCGCCCATGCGCAGAACACCTTCTCTCGCACTGCGGATATAGGGCAGCACGATCGTCACCATATCCTCTTCGCCGATTCCCCCCTTTACCAGAGGATCAGCTCCAAGAACCCGCGGATTGGATGTAATTGTCTCTGTCGCAGACATGGCGACATTGCAGATATTAATACCGGCTTCCCCCCAGATGCCCTCATCCGCAAGAGCATTCGGCACTGCGGTATATCGCATCGGGTCGTCGGGAAGATCGATCTCCACCTTCGAAAGAACAGAAATATAATGTCTCGGCTGCTCCCCGGGAGCGACCACGATAAATTTTTTCGGTGTAAATTCTCCTGACGGTGAATCCTCATTCCTCGCCATCAGCGTTGAGCCGTCGTATGAAGCGTTTTTTCCCACAAGAATAGTTGTGCAGGGCATTGCTGTCTCCTTTTCATTTAAGTCTCATCTATTTTAGCAGTTGTCAGTTCCGTCCACACCGCGCGGAATCCGCTTCCGATCGCGATATTCTGGGACAGAATGTGGGACACGGCCGTCCCGTAATATGGGACACGGTCACATGCAAGAATTTCATCCCGGATGAGTTTCACCAGAATCCTGCCGATCCCCAGACCTCGTGCCTCCGGCAGAACATCTATACCGATCTGCCAGAATGTGTCGCTGTCGGCGCTGGCTCCGGCCATACCGAGAATCTGTCCGGCACGAAAAGCCGCAACACCGATAACGTCCGGTGCTGTCTCAACGAATGTGAACGCGTTCCCGAACCGTTTATCCCCGCGAAACGCAAGAATCTCATCCCCTCGGTAATAGTGTATCTCATATCCGTCCTTTTTGACCGGATGTGAAAAGTATGACGAAGAAACCGCCTCACCTTTCGGGGAAGGATCTGTCCCACGCAGCGATTCCGGGGAAGGGACAAAGAACGGGTGGACCTTATCGATGCAGTATCCATAATCAGCCAGCTTCCTGTCCAGTTCACGCATGATGCCTGCTTCCATGAACCAGGCCCCCTCCGTATTTTCGAACCGGGATCGGCACCAGTCGATAATACCTTCGTCTCCGGCAAAAAGCAGCTTATTTCGGAAAGACATCACTTTCAGGAACATTTCATCCCTCTCCTCGAACCTCCGTCTTCCCTCAAGAGGCACATATACATGAAATTGATTCTTCCCGTCGGCTGCCTCCCCGGGGCTGCAGCAATAGTCCTTCGCAAGCTGAGCATATATGCGCCGTCTCAATTCCCTATCGTCCATGAATGACCAAATAACCTCCTTATTCCACACTCTTCAGCGACTCGATCATATCCACTTTTTTCAGCACGAAATACATGACAAAATTAACAATGATCGAAAAGCCGAAAGTAATCAGTGTACTGATCACGTAACTGATCAGACTGATATTTCTTCCGAACATCATGAGATCCACCTCGACCGTCACAATGACAAAACGGTGCAGGATCGTTCCGAATACAACACCGACCGCAGCTCCCAGGATCGTAAGAATAATATTCTCTCTGTAAATGTAAGCTGCGACTTCATTATCATAAAAACCGAGGACCTTCAAAGTAGCCAGCTCCCTCCGCCTTTCCATGATATTTATGCTGCTGAGATTGTATAATACTACAAATGCAAGCAGTCCGGCCGCCACGATAAGCACCAGCACAATATTTCCGAGGATGCTGAGCATATCCTCCACACTCTTCTCCAGATCTGTCGTAAAGCTCACACCGGTACTGGCCGGGCGGTCCATCAGAAAGCTCCCGAATTCCGACTCTTCTTCCGGAGATTTCTTCTCATAATTGACATTCAGACAGTTATACTCCGGTTCCTCCCCATAAAGCGCGCGATAAGTATCCGGTGACAGGAACAGATAATGCAGAACATAATTTTCCGCGATCTCTACGATCTTCACTGACACATTCTTCTTGCCGTCTCTTGAGATCGTCACCTCGTCCCCTACGGAAAGATCCAGCATATCGGCTGTTTTTTCACAGATAACTGCACCCTCTTCCGGGAAATCATACTCTCTGCGGCTCAGACGGTCTCTGAGCATAACATAATCCCGACTCTCATCAGGATCCTCCGGAACATAAAGGTACGCATTCCTTACTTTTCCTTTATTCATGAGATCCACGGAAATACGGCAGACCATCTGGGAACCTGTCACACCTTCATAGTCATCGACTTCTTTCTTTAACTCGGCGCGTTCACTCTCCGCCAGGGAAGTATCCATCGTAATAAGTGCTTCCTGCATAAAGATATTGATATACTGTTCTTTGGCGACCTCATTGATCGAATCATGAAGGCCGAAACCGACCAGCAGAAGTCCCATACAGCCGCCAATCCCGATCACCGTCATAATGAATCGTTTCTTGTAGCGGGTCAGATTCCTCATGGTGGATTTCTGCGTGAAATTAAGCCGCTTCCAGATGAAAGGAAGATACTCGAGAAAAATCCTCTGCCCCGCTGCAGGGGCCTCCGGGCGCATGAGCGCAGCCGGTTTTGCACGAAGCTGATTCAGGCAGGCTGCCAGCGTGGCAGCGCACGTACAGAACATTGCAGCTGTAAGTCCGTAAAATGCCTGGTTCCAGTTGATCGGGGAGTCATATCGGAGCATGCCTGTGTACATTATACCATAAGAACGCATGATCAGCTGCGGCAGGAACCATTCCCCGAATGAGATTCCCACTACGCTTCCTCCGACAGTCGCCAGAACGGCATACCAAAGATATTTTCCGGCAATAGTCAGATCAGAGTAGCCCAGTGCCTTTAATGTTCCGATCTGAACGCGCTGTTCGTCTACCATTCGTGTCATGGCCGTCAGGCTCACAAGTGCCGCGACCAGGAAGAAAATGACCGGGAAGACCTTGCCGAGGCTGTTCATTCGATCTGCATTCTGATCATAGCCGATAATACTCTCCATCATACCGCGGTCCAGAACATACCATTCCGGCACCTCCAGGTCCGCCAGATCTGCCTCCCCGTCCGCTATCTCCTGTCGGGCATCCTGTATCTTCTTCACAGCATCCGGATATTCTTCATTATATTCGTCTTCCGCATCCTTCAGTTTCTGTCGGTTCTCCTCCAACTCACAGATTCCGTCACGAAGCTTTTCCTCGCCTTCTTTAAGTTCCTTCTCGGCGTCAGTCAATTTGACACTGTTCTTATCTATTTCCGCCTGACCGTCCTGAAGTTTTACTGTATTCCTGTCGATTTCTTCCTGGGCATATACAAGCTCAGCCTCCCCCGACGCAATTTTTTCCGCGCCTTCCTCAAGCTGTGCCCATCCTGCGTCAAGTTCCGCTGCCCCCTCATCAATCTTCAGCTTAGAGGCATCCAGAAGCTCTCCGGCGTCCACAAGCTGCGCCTCTGCCATAAGGAGTGTCCTGTCCGTTTCATCAAGAAGTTCTTTGGACGAATCCAGTTCCTTCTTTGCGCTTTCCAGCTGAATTCCTGTCTCATCCAGGACGCTTTTAGCAAGGATCAGTTCAGCTTCGGCATTTGAAAGCTCTTCCTCAGTTTCGTCAAGAGCGGCTTTCCCGACCGTCAATTCCTCTTCGGCTGAATCCAGTTCAGCTCCGGTCGCATCAAGAATGCTTTTATTTGCCGCAAGCTCCTCAGCATGAGCGTCAAGTTCTGCTCCTGCTTCGTCGAGGACAGCTTTATTTGCTGCAAGCTCCTCACCATAAGCGTCCAGTTCTGCTCCTGTCTGGTCAAGGACAGCTTTATTTGTCGCAAGCTCCTCACCATAAGCGTCAAGCTCTGCTGCCATCGCGTCCAGATATGCTCTTTTTTCCGCCAGTTCCTCCTCTGAAATCTCCGGATCTTCGCAGGCGGCCTCATACTCCGCCAGGTACGCTTCATAAAATGAAAGCATTTCCTCATATTGGGCAGAGCCTGCTTCATACTCTGCAAGACCCGCCTCGTACTGAGCCCTTCCTTCTTCGTACTGAGCCTGACTCACCTCGTAAATTGCGAGGCCTTCCTCATATTGCCTGAGGCCGGCTTCGTACTGTGCCTCGCCTTCCTCATACTGCCTGAGTCCTTCCTCGTACTGAGCTCTTCCCTCCTCATACCTAGCCTTTCCGGTCTCATAATCAGCGAGATATGCCTCGTACTGAGCCTTTCCGTCCTCGTACTCTTCAAGACCCGCCTCGTACTGCAGATATCCTTCCTCGTACTGAGCCCTTCCGGACTCATACTGCGAAAGACCGTCCTCATACTGCCTGAGACCGTCCTCGTACTGAGCCCTTCCCTCTTCATACTGAGCGAGCCCCTGGTTATATTCCAAAACACCGTCGTTATATTCGCGGACGCCGGCATTGAACTCATCCTCTCCTTTCCGGTATTCGGCCAGTCCGTTCCGATACTCTTTCTTTGCGGACTCCAGCTCCTTCTTACCGTCTGCCACAGCCCTGGCTGCATCGTCAAGTTCCCTGCGTCCGTCCTCAAGTTCCTTTCGGGCGTCCTCAAGCTCTTTTTTGCCGTCCCGGTATTCTTTCCATCCGTCTGCAATTTTCTTCTCATTGTCACGGATCTCTTCTTCCGCATCCGCGATTTCCTGCTTTCCGTCCTCTATCTTCCGGGCGGCATCTTTCAGCTCTTTCTCTCCGTCGTCTACTTCTTTTTTCGCATCCGCAATGGCATCTGAAGCCTCCCTGTAGACGGATTCGTAACGCCTTGGCGCCGCTGTCTCCTCCAGTGCTTCGACCTTATCCGTCACTGCATCCGTCAGCTCCGTATACGGGTCACTAAATGTAAGCAGCCGATCCGCATTGCGCACACTTAAGTAAATTTCCGTGTAATAATCTGTATCATACACAGACGGATCAAGGAGGACAAAACCATCGATCTGTCCGTCTCCGATTGCTCCGTTCCCTCTTGTGAGATCGGTATAATAAGGCAAATACCCCATTCCGACGATCGTGAATGTATCCTCCATTAGCGTTTCATCAAGCTCCTCATCATCCCCGCTGATAAAGGTTATCACGTCTCCGATCCTGTAGCCCTCATCCGGAAAGAGTCCTATATCCGCAAAACACTCATTTTTGTCTGCAGGCAGTCTGCCTTCTGTAACGATTGCCCTGTTCAGATCATCTGTCATGGCAATCGTCCTTACGACCAGAAGCGAATCATCTGTCTGCAGGAGCACATCTTTCGTTTTTCCGCCGACGGCATTTGCTACGCCTTCTACATTTTTCAAATCACTGAGATCTTCCTCAGAGAGTCCCATGGTACTGAGCACACGGATGTCCATGAGATCATTTTCATCATAAAAGCGGTCCGCGGAGTATTTCATATCATGTCCGGTCGACCGCAGACCTGCAAAAAAAGCGGTTCCGAGCATGATAATACAGAAGATCGACAAGAATCTTCCTGCATTTCTCCTTATCTCTCTGAAAAAATCTTTCCGGAACGCGCTCATCATAACCTCTCTGTCAGGTCTGAAACTATAATCGATTTTTACTCTGTCTGTAATTGTATATAATACTCCAATATATATATTACATTAAACAAAGCCTACCGGTAAACTACGAGTTAAAAAAAGACGTTCAAACCAGACAAACTGTCTGTTCGAACGCCCTGCCTTATTCATCCATGTAATTATATTGTTTTCCGGATTGTTAAGATGTTCTTTCCGTTCTTGTATTCGTAATGAACATCCTCCATATTCTGCTTGACCAGATAGATCCCGAGACCACCGATCTGCCTCTCGTCAGAACCCAGGGTTATGTCAGGATCTCTCTTTGCCAGAGGATCATATGGTTTTCCGTTGTCGATAAATGTTATTGTGACAGCGAGCGGATCATCACTTACCTCTATTCCCAGCTTTACCCAGCCTATTTCAGGATCATAAGCATACTGAGCGATGTTGACATACAACTCTTCCACAGCGATATCCAGATGCATTTTTTGCTTGATCGGGCAGTTATACAGATCCAGCTGTGCATCGACAAAGGCCAGCACCTCATCCAGGTTTTCAATTCTTGCTTCAATGTTCAGTTCCTTCATGGTCGTGTCGGCCCCTTTCCGTCACAATACTGGTTCTTTCGCTTCGCTGCTTCTGATTATATACATTATAATATCAATCTACGCTAATGAACAGATTATTTACAATTTAAATCAAAGACAGACATCTGACGGTCCTCCCAGGACTCCTGCGGAACATCATGAATCACGTCTCCTGCGGCATAATTCCCGATCAGGAACGGAGATGCCGGGTCATGCATCCTCCGATTCTCAAGAACCCTTCTTGTGTCACTGTTGGCATAACAATACCTGCACAGATGCGGGCAGCTGTCGTAGGCACCGATATCACATGCAATATAGCAGCTGCAGGCAGACCGATTCGGTTTTGTCTTCGGAAAAATAAGCCTTTTGCCGGCAGCCTTCTCATAGATTTCCTGCGTCATACATCCTGAGCAGTCCGCTCCGTACGGTGCAAGAAAATCTCCCTCTGCACAGGGTCTGACTGTCATTCCATGCTTTCCGGCAATCTCTATAAATCGTTTTCCCAGATAGATGCAGTCTTCACGTCCTACTTCCCGGATCTCCGGAAAATTACGTCTGACTTTCTGGTAAAGATCAATAAAACTGATAACGACCGTCTTTGTACAGCCCGAAAGTATTTCCGCCATCTGTTCAAAGGCCCTCAGATGATACTCAATAGTATATTTTTCCGTTATAAGAACAGGATCATACCGCCATCCCACTGCGTCCATCCCTGCGATTTCTGACAGTCTCCTGAAGTTCTCCAGTGTGCGATGCTTATCCGGTACATTCGGTTCGATATCCCGCCCGTATGGCGTGATGGTCACATACCAATACTGCCCGTAATCGCGCAGAAGATCCATATATTGAAACATCGGCTCAGGGTCCTTTGTACAGAAACCGATGACATCTACTACGGACGGATCCAGGCGGTAGCGGCTGACCTGCTTTTCGTTGAACGGATTGCGAACACATACAATCCCTTCCCGGAGGCGATTTGCGAACCATTCCGCATAAAAAGCCGGTATATCTGTCCTCTGTCCTGTATTTATGATCATACAATTCCTTCTCTGAATCTTCGTTTCATTTGCTGCTTTTAAAGAACAAAGGAAGCATTCTTTCTCCCAAGGAAACGTACTCTCCCTGACAGCCTGAGTTCCCCTTTCCCGGAAGCCTCCACAGTGAGGCTTCCCCCGGGCTGATGAAGTTTTACCGTGACCGATTTACCGGCCTCATCAGCAAGAAAGGCACCGACAGCGGACGTTCCGCTTGCGCATGAACTCTCCCAGAAAAGTGTACCTGCCGCCGGCACATATACGAGAGGTGTAAGGTTCCCCTTCTCCCGGTCGAAGAACATGAGACCTGCCGCGTCAGCATGAAGGCAGCGGCACCACATCCGCACATAAGACTCAGCCTGATCCCGGGGAAGCAAATTCTCCAGAATGATATGAACAATTCCGTCAAAGCGTACCACAGGTAATTCTCCGGTCCCCGGAAGGACGGCTTTCTCAATTGCCAGAGGACGCGGCATATCGACAGTCCCGTCAAAGACGCCTTCATCGACATTTTTCACTTCTGCTCTGACGCTGCCGACCGCGCCGGACACATGTAAGGTCACATCCTTACCGCCGGCCAGTCCGTTCATGGCAGCATATGCTGCAGCGCACATCGAGGCATTTCCACAGAACTCTCCTCCTGCCATGCGCAGCGCAATGTCACAGTCTTTTTCTAAAGAGAGGAATCCGACCTGCTCCGCCTCAGGCAGAAGTTCCATAAGGCGCGCAGCGATAGACGGCTGCTGTAAGACAGGCACAGGCGTTTCGACCAGGATCGTCGTGTTCCCGGTAGGATCCATCACACAATAGCGGATATTGACCATCTCATCTTCACCCGTAAATCCTTTTCGCTTAAATTCCCTGCATGATCAGGAAGGCTTCGGCGTTCCCGACGCACCGCGCAGGGTGCGATGCACCTTTCTGATCGCGCGGCTGCGATCTGCCGTCTCCTGTTTTACATCCCTTGACGCTGATAATTGCGAAGGAACTGTACTGTTCTTTCCTGCTGAGGATTCCCGAAGACGTCTTCCGGATCTCCCTGCTCGACAATAACTCCTTTATCCATGAAAATTACCCGGTTGCTGACTGCACGCGCAAACGGCATCTCATGCGTGACAACGACCATCGTCATCCTTTCATCCGCAAGCTGGCGAATGACCTTAAGGACTTCTCCGGTAAGCTCCGGATCCAGTGCACTGGTCGGCTCATCAAAGAACAGGATCTCCGGTTTCAGGGCAAGCGCGCGGGCAATGGCAACTCGCTGCTGCTGACCGCCGGAGAGCTGGCATGGATATGCATCGGCGCGGTTTTCCAGATTCATTTTCCTTAAAAGTTCCATGGCTTCTGCATGGACCTCTTCTTTCGGTCGTTTCTGTACGTGGATCGGAGCATCCATAATATTTTTCAGGACGGAATAATGCGGGAACAGATTGAACTGCTGAAATACCAGACCGAAATAACGTTTGATCTGGTTCAGCTCAGCATGGCTTACATAGGCGGCTTCACCATGCTCATTTGTTGTCACTGCGCTTTTGCCCATATAGGATATATCGCCGGAATCAATCGACTCAAGGAAGGTCGCACAGCGAAGCAGTGTGCTTTTGCCGGAACCGCTGGGACCGATCACACTGACTACCTCACCGGAAGCGACATGCAGGCTGATGTCTTTTAACACTTCCAGATCTCCGAAAGATTTTTGAATTCCATTCATCTGTAAAATCATATGATTCAGCCCCTTCCTTATTTGTAATAGTCAAATGCCTTCTCGATCTGCTCCATAATGAAGGCGACAACATAATTTGCAATGAAATAGAATACACCCGCGATAACGAACGGGATAAAAGATGTCTGTGAAGCGGCGATCTGCTTAGCAAGAGAGAACATCTCATTATAGGCCAGTGTGAAAGCCAGTGATGTATCCTTTACAAGGGTGATAATTTCGTTCGTGACCGAAGGAAGGATCGCCTTGACGACCTGAGGAAGAATGATCTTGAAAAAGGTCTGTACCTTGCTGTAGCCAAGGACCTCAGCAGCCTCATATTGGCCGACCGGTATCGTATCCATTCCACCGCGGTATATTTCCGCGAAGTAAGCAGCGTAGTTCATGGAAAAGCCGATGATAATGGCGGCAAAACGATAGCCGCGTATATTCATTCCGAACAAATAATAAGGGCCGAAATACCACATAAGGAGCTGCAACATGAGCGGTGTGCCGCGCATGATGGCAATATAGATTTTGGTGATTTCACGCACAAGAAAAAATCTCGAGCGGCGCATGAACATGATGATCATACCGAGAGGCATGGAAAAAAGAATCGTAAGAATGAAAATTGCACATGTGCGAAGCATACCCTCGCCCATGGAGGTCAGCATGGTGGAAATGGTCATAGGTGTTTCTCCTCTGTAATAATATCCTATTCTTAGCCTTTACGTCTCATAGGCGCAGCGTTTCGCAGCACAGGAAAGGAAGTTCCCATGATGCAAAAAAGCACGGGCCGCATGCACCGGCCCGATGCTCTTTAAAACATATCCATACTTTTTTTCTTTAGATATTATCGTCAGCGATCAGGAAAGAACCTGCCGTCATATCAATTGCAATCGCGTCGATTGCGCCTGCCTTCAGGTCATTATAAGCAATTGTATAAGTCTCATATACTCTGAGCTCTCCAAAGGTATCCGCAAGATCCTTTTTGGAATCCTGCAGCATATCATAAGCGGATGTAGCGGTCTGAACACCGACAATTTTGCCGCTCAGGTCTTCCAGTGTCTGAATATCGGAATCACCGGGGACCATGATACCCTGTGTATTATTGGAATAGGTGATGCCCCACGTATAATCGTCTTCACGTCCTTCCTTGGTGAATCCGGACCAGATGCAGTCACAGCTGCCGGCATTGAGTTCCATATCTTTCGCGTCCCAGTTGAATGGAACTGACTCGTAGCCCCAGCCGAGATACTCACAGACAGCCTGGCAGAGCTCGACGTCGAAGCCGCCGACAGTGCCGTCGTCCTGACGATAGGAATACGGCGGATAGTCAAGATCAAAACCATGCTTGAATGTGAAGCTGCTGTCTCCTGAACCTTTTTCCGGAAGTGTGGACTCATCTATGTCCTCTGCTTTCAGGCAAAGGTAATCTTTGATTTCCGGATATTTAGCACCGATTTCATCATAGGTACCATCCAGAACCAGGGCCTGAAGTGCTCCGCTGACCGTCTCAGCCAGTTCTTCGTCACCGATACGGAAGCCGATCGCATAGGACTCTACTCCGAGGTCCTCATCAAGGAAACGGTATGTTGTAGCCTTGATGGCTTCCTCGATAGAATCAGTCGTTTCGGCAGCTTCTGTCCCGGTGGCTGCAGCATTCTCAGAAGATGATGAGGAACCGCATCCGGCAATGGAAGCCGGAATCAGAATCATCGCCAACATAAGTGCAAGTTTCTTTTTCATTATGTATCTCCTCCATTAATTAGACGCAGTACGTCAGACTGCTAACATAGTACCACGTTACCACGTTAAAAGAAAGCTTTTTTTTCGTTCCGCGTACAGATTCCTTTATGCATATCCTTTAATAGAGAAGGAGACTTCCAGACAAACATTTCAGGGCAGACCATGGATAAAATCGACCAATTTCTCCCGATCGTAAAACGTATCCATCTTACTGATAACAAAATCGGGCTCTATACCCTGATCTACATTATAGAAAGACCCGTTCCTTACCGAACTGATTTCCGATGTTCCGGATATCTGAAACTGCGTGCCGATAGCAGTAACCGCAGAACGTACAATAAAAGGGCCTGACGCTCATTGAGTGCAATACTTCAATTCCCGCGTCAGGCCCCTTTTTAATCTTCAGACCCCTCAACTGTCGTTCAGAGGACATATCATCCTTTAACTTCCCATAACCGTTTTTACAGGAGTGAGCCGTCCCTTTTTGCGCTCTCCCTGGCAAATGCAAGAAGTGCATCATGATCATTCTTCTCAGGATGTTCGATGACTAAGTCAAGAGCCTCCCTGAGGATCTTCCCGATCTCCTTCCCTCTGATTCCCATGGCAAGCAGATCATCCCCGTTGATCGCCAGATCGGATAGTTTAACGCACTGTCCTTCCGCAATGATCTGTTCATAGACGTCGCACACCGCCTGAACACGGTCGAATTTATCCTCGAGTCCGAACTCACTCTTGGCGCTGTTATCTGCCCACTGGACTTCCAGAAAAAGCGGGAACAGATCCTCTCCGATTTTGTTCAGAGCGCGCCTTACCGCGGCCGCTTCCGGATCCGGACGGTAATCATGGTACTTTATCAGTTTTGTTACTGTCTCGGTCGTCTCATTATCGAATTTCAGTCGCTTTAAAACATCTCTGGCAATTTCTTCGCTGATCTTTGCATGGCCCGGAAAATGATCATACCCCCGATCATCTGTCACAAGCGCAGCCGGTTTTCCCAGATCGTGGAGCAGCATGGTCAGACGCAGGATCTTGTCCGGCCTGCAGGCAAGCAGTGCATGGATCGTATGTTCCCCGACGTTATACATATGATGCATCGAGTTCTGAGGAGTATTCATCGCTACATCGAACTCCGGTAAAATGATGCGGGTGATGCCCGTGTCATAAAGATCAAGCCATTTTTCGGGATTCGGCGATGTGAGGATCTTGACGATTTCCACCTGGATCCTCTCGCTGCTCACTTTGCGCAGATTCTCCGCATGACGGCAGATAGCCGCATATGTCTCTCTCTCGATCCCGAAGTCCAGCTGCGCGGCAAAACGCACTGCGCGAAGAATTCGAAGAGCATCCTCATTGAATCTTTCATCCGCATTTCCGACGCAACGGATATTTCTGTATTTGAGATCATACATTCCGTTATAAAGATCAATGAGACCTCTTTTCTCATTGTAAGCCATGGCGTTGATCGTAAAATCACGGCGTCTCAGATCTTCTTTAAGATCCGGTGTGAACACGACCTCGTTCGGATGACGGCCGTCTTCGTATTCGCCATCGACTCTGTAGGTCGTCACCTCAAAGCCTTCATGCCCCTGCATGACAGTGACCGTTCCATGTGCAATCCCGGTATCGATCGTTTTTCTGAACAGAGCTTTGATTTCTTCCGGCTTCGCAGATGTCGTTATATCCCAGTCGCCCGGTTCCCTTCCGAGAATACTGTCACGCACACATCCGCCTACAACGTAGGCTTCATAGCCATTTGCCTCAATTACCTCCAGAATGTCTTTTACTTTTTGCGGCAGCTTAATCTCCATATTAACCTCCGACGATTCATTTACTTCATTATAAACGAATTGTCAGAGGAAAGCAGTATTATTTATTTGATTTATTTATAAGTGTAAAAGCTTCCCCGGGAACAAGAACTTTTAATCGTTCAGCATTATCGATCGCTTCTGCAAGACGCACAGGATCTCCGTTGAAGGTAGACCAATCCGGTGCATCCACACTGCCCCAGTGAATAGGGATAAGGACCGCGTTCGGATAAGCATTGCAGAGCTTTACCGCGCCATCAAAGGTAATATGCCAGCTGTTATCTGCAAAATCCAGTAAGATAACATCCGGTTCTTCATACCGGAGCTGCTCATCAAGAAGCCTTGAATCGCCGGGCATCCAAATCGTACCGTCGGGCGTCGTCATATAAAAGCCGCAGTAGTCCTTCTGATCCCAGTGACGGTACTGCCATTTTTTATGCTCATTCTGCCAGTTGTGCCATGCGGGCGTGAGCTTCACATGTACCTCGCCCACATCAAACTCTTCACCGATATCATGACCCTGTCCGTCAATTCCTTCGCTGCGCATGACCTCGGCGACATACTGTGTCGAATGATAGCTTTCTGTCACTTTCGCCGTGTGCCGGATCGTTTCTCTTGAAAAATGATCGTTATCAATATGCGTCACCAGATAGCCGTTTATTGACTTGACTTCCTCTGATCGGATCGGCGGATCATATGTCAGGGGCATATCAAATCCCTCAAGGACCGGATCGATCATGATGACCGTCCCTCTTGCGTTAATCATTGCCGCACCGCCGCTGAGCCAGCGCACCTGAGTCTCGTTGATCTTATCAAATGCCTCCGGCTGAATGTGTTCCACATGAGTAGGAATCGCCTGTCCTTTATCGTTCATTCGTACATTCATCTGGTTTCTGTCTCCTTTTACTGTCTGACGGGAAATGACTGCGAAGGATATGCGTCAATTCCCGTATTCCAAGTCGTTCTGACCTCGTGTCAAAACACAGTATACAACACATTCTGACGTCATGTCAACTTCAAATAGGATCTGGTTTCATTAATAAAAGACAGATCAGGATTCATTCACCAGTTTTCCCGATATGTGCTCCGGTATCAGCTCCATACAGAGAGTTCCGGGCCCGGAGCGTATAATTTCATTTTCAATATATTCATCATCCTGTGTATATTTATAGCTCAGCTTTCGCGACAGATCTATGACACGCTCATGGTCCTCCACGAATTCTATTCTTCCGAAAACGATGACACTGCTGATATTCAGAGCCCATTCGCCTTCTCTTCGGTAACCCTGATCATATACACAGAATGAGACTTTATTGTGTTTCCTGAGCGCATCGATCTTATGCCCCTTTTTTCCGCCGTGAAAGAATATATGTCCGCTTTCAGGATCATACCAGTAATTCATCGGCATACCATACGGATAATCGTCATCGCCCAATACGCTGAGAACCCCTCTGGGCTCCTCCGCTAATATCCTTCTGCACTCCTCATCGGAAATCTGCTGCTTTTTTCTGGCAAGTTCTCTGAACATGTTTTCTCCTTCTCATTCTTCCTTTAAGCTCTTTGAATATCTTCTCTCTTCCTCATCCTTCACGGGCTTCCAAGGCCGCTGTTATCTCCTCATAAATCACTCTGTCCTGATCCTTGAACACGTTAAAGATCACCCGATCCATTCGGCCTTTATGGCTTTTCTTCCATTCTGTCACAGTCTTGACCGCAATTTCTGCAGCGCGCCGGTTAGGGAAATGAAAGACTCCTGTTGAAATGCAGCAGAAAGCCACGCTCCGAAGACCGTTCTGCAGATCGTTTTTCCTGCTCAGCGCAGAAGATCCACAAGTTCCCCGGCAGTCATACCATGAATATATTCCTCGATAGGAACCGCTGAGACATGCTTAATAAGATTCTCGTCAAGCTGCAGGCCGATCAATACATTTTCAAGTTCCGCCATCTCCCGGCTGCCGAAAAAGTCTCCGTAAAAGCGAATATCCCTGATAATACCGCCCTCTACTTCCATATGAATTGTTAAAAGGCCTCCCGGGAATTTGTACTCTTTTCGAATGGAACATGCCGGTGAAGTCCCGAAATTCCATGCCCAGGTACCGTATTTTTCTCTTACCAGTCCGGCAATAGCTCTCTGATCTTCCTCATTCATATGATACACTGTGCAGCTTTTTCCCTCTATCATATGTTTTTTCAGAACTTCCTTAAAAACATCCATAGAAATGTGTTCCGGTGCATGTTCATTAACAGAGGTGACACGGCTTCGCACAGATTTGATACTTTTGGATTCGATCTTGGCCGGCTTGACACGCAGTACATTCTGTACCATATCCAGATCCGAGTCGAGCATGATGCATCCATGATGCAGGATCCTGTTCCGCTTTGCATACTGAGAGCTGCCGGAAAACTTCCGGTCTCCGATCGTGAGATCATTCCTTCCGTTGAATTCCGCATGAATCCCGAATTCACGGAGTGTCTCGATAACGGGAATAACAAAAAGCCGGAATTCAAAATCCGGATTCTTATCTTTATCAACGATTATTGTATAATTAAGGTTCCCTTTGTCGTGAAAGACTGCACCGCCCCCGGACAGTCTTCTGGCAATCTTAATATTATGTTCATCGACATATTTCTGATTGATCTCCTCTAATGTATTCTGATATCTCCCGACAATGACAGAATTATAATTCTGCCACAGAATCAGATACTCTTCCGAATGATCTAAATCGTTGAAAACATGCTCTTCCAGGGCTAAGTTCTCATATGGATCCGTACTGTCAGATTCAATATATATCATAGGTTGTGTCCCTTCTTCTTATCACATAGCAGGCCAGAACATCTCAAATCCCGCTCAACAGACGATAGCGCGGGATTCGGATCAGTGCCAGTTATCACATTTATTAACGGCCTATTGAGACTACGGCATTTATACAATCCAGTGCATCGGATCCGGCTCCTCGACTGCCACGCCCTTGGAAGTCTGTCTGAGTGCTGCACTCATGATCCCGGATACTTCCTTGAATGCTTCATCTTCAGGACCCGGCTTATGGATCAGAAAGATGCGTGAAGGCGACAGTGCCTCTATAAAACGTCGGCTTTCCTTTTCGACCAGCTGATAGGTCATGACAAATGCATAAAGAGCGTTCGTACTGCCACCGGCTTCTGCACGTATTCTCTCCGCAAGTATTTCCTCAAGAAGGGCATCACCGGCAACAAAGAACCTCTCTTTTGATGCCTCATTGCGCAGAAGAAAAGAACAATGAGGTACATCAAGTGTCTTCGGTCCGCTATGCCTCGTTTGATAAGCTGTCACAGTAAAGTCTCCGTACCGGAACCGAATTATATCTCCTGCCCTCTCAAAGTCCTTCATTCCTTTACATGAAAGCCCCGGACCAAAGAGGGCTGTCTCCGGATGTCTCTGAATATACTTGTTTACCGCGGTCTCATCATAATGATCCTTATGAAGATGTGTGAAGAGCAGCGCTCCGTTTCCCACAAAGAGTCCCTGCTCTGTTCTCATCCGTTCTTCCATCGCTTTATTCATCGGGTCAAACCCGACAGCGCCCGCATTATGTATGCCGTCGATGAGCACTTCGCATGTACCCGAACAGAAGTAAAGGCCGGCATTTGTTGTATAAAAAATTTTGGTCTTCATATAATCAGCTATTTTTGGGATTTGTAAAAATTCAGGATAATAACCGAAAGAAGGATGCAGAAAATCCCGGCGAGTTTTGAGGGATTTGCCGCTTCCCCAAACACAATTATACCAAAAATACATGAAACAAGCGGATCCATTGTGGCAAAAACTGCTGCTTTACCGGCTTCGATCTTACTGATTCCCCATGTGAACAGGAAAAAGGGGATTGCCGAGGTCAGAAGACTTTTACCAAGACATAAAGCAATCAGAAACGGTTCCTTCGCCATAAGGTGCACAGCCTCGGGAAGATGACCGAACGGAATGGTGCATATCGCCGCAAAGAGAAATGTGTAGGCAGTCATAGTCACAGGTGCATATTTTCCCGTGGCAACTTTTGCAAAAATGCTATAGGTACTGTAGGCAAATCCGGCAAATATACTCATTAGAGCAATAACGGCCGGCGTACGATATTCATCCGAAAAAATGCCGGCAGTGAGAGCACACCCCAGCACAGCAAGAATGACCGCAATGAATTTTTCGCGGCTGATCCTTTCCCCGAAAATCATTGCTGACAGCAGCATTACAAATACCGGCGACGTATATATCAGGGCAATTGTCACCGATGCCTGACCATGGATCAGTGTATAGTAATGGAGAAATGTGAATACACTCATACTGAATATCCCTGCTCCGGCAAAAATCCAGCAATCCCTTAATCGGATCTTAAGCTTTTTCCTGTCTGTGCCCAACAGAAAAATCCAGTAAAATGCACCTGTCAAAATCATCTTGAACGCAGTCTGCATCGAGGAAGTCATCCCTAAAGCAGACATTTTTCTTACAAAGAGACAGCTTGT
>AUXO012871658.1_pt1 | contig 18976 bp, 25 predicted proteins | sample 768731 | NCBI WGS metagenome assembly AUXO01 (sample SAMN02715735, study PRJNA202380) | gut metagenome | biome: sheep rumen | host: Ovis aries | place: New Zealand: Palmerston North
GCAGTATCACCTGTATTCGCTTCAGGTACAGTAGTTACCTTGTTATCATCATTCATCTCGTTAATCACCTCTTTCTTCTGGTTATCAAGAGCAAACTTGAGTTCAGTTACCATCTTCGTTATTTGCTCATATATATCAGTCCCGAAAGTTTCAACTGTCGCCTTGGCATTCAGCATACCAGTCTTGATGTTATCACCGAGCAGTGTTACTCCCTTGTATCTGAAGTTTGTAACAATGTACTCATTAGTATCGGTATCCTCATCCAGTTCGTCAATTATAGCTTCCATAGACAGATTTTTAGTCCCATCTCTTTCTATGATATCTTGAGCATAGTTAGAGTAATCCTTCCAGATGTAGCCGTCAGCAAATGCGTAAAGCTTGCCATCGACTTCCTCTACTGCGTAGTTGCAGTCCTCTGGAATAAGACCTATAGGCGTTTCTTTATAGATTAGCTTAAAATCGTCTTTCTCATCAGAAAGAATATTCTTTTCAAAAGCCATGTCATGAGCCTTGAAATCAAGACCCTTATCGTCACTCGCCACAACATAAGCCAGAATAGGAATATTCTTTATAGAGTCAGCAGCGTTCTTCAGGCTGTCAGATGAGAAGTTAGAACCCGCAGGATTCTTACCATCGTGACAGAGCCTAAGTCTAAGCTTAATAAACTTATCGCTGTCAAAAACTTTGTCTATATCGTAGCAAGTAGCTATCGAAATACGTTCTGTTTTCACTGTTCTCACCTCCAACCCCTTTTTATATCTATATCAGAACTCCATACAACAATTAACGACATATGAAGTCAGCTTATAGGTATCACAAGTTTGTTTGGTGCTCTTATTGTAGACAAATGTATACCTTCCATTTATCATGCACACAGGCTTAAATCCCTTATCGAGCAAGGACTTTATAAGGTTTGGGTCAGAGGTATGTATAAACATCATACTAACCACCTTACTCTCTTGAAGCGTTGCTATCTGCTTCTCTCGTCTTCTCATTGGAATCGCTTATATCATCGCCAGTATCCTCTGCGGTAGGTCTTCCACCTTCGCTGTCGGAACTCTGAGTATACGATGACTTTAGCGGAATCATATTATCTTGCAGGTCAAGGAAATCATTCTCCATGTAAAGCATAGAATTGAATACAGGCTGACTGATACCAAGAGTTGCAGAAATAGCACTCTTAACAGGAACGCCATATTGAGCATCCTTGAGGAACATATCATGTGTCTGACGCTTATCAAACTCACTGACATCCAGAATGGTGATTTGGAATTTATACTCACCAGTAAAGTTTGTCTTGAGAAGACGATTTACATTTCTCTCAATTTGTCTATTTACCGCATAGCAAAGTGTTGCGTCAGCGGTAATTGAGATTTTCAGCGAGGCGGCAGTCTGTTTATCGCTACCGAATATCAGCGAAGACACACCAATATCGTTGTAGAAGTTTCTTATAGCCTCGTATGTCTTGTCAGGGTCATCAGTAGAACTTCTCTCGAAATCATACTGCTTTACAGGACAAGGTGTCTCGAACACACCGATATTGGGCGGAGTGATATTACAAAGGTTCTGGTAGAAATCATCTATCAGTCCCTTATCCATCAAGAAGTTACCCTTATCATCAGTAGGTATTTCTATGCCGAGAGCTTTATAGTTCCTAAGAACCGTAGCTCCCTTGGACAAATCTTTGTAATCTTCAATATCAAAAATTCCGGGAAAACAGCCAAGCAGGGGAATAAGCGGATAAAGAATATCTTCGCTTATCTTGATGTTGAACTGCTTCTTCTCGTTGAGTACCTGCCAACGATAGTTCATAGCAGGTGTCATTTTAAGACCCTCTTTGTAGAGGTTGTACTTTTCAATAAACTCAGGACCATAGCTCTCAAGCTCATCCAGACGAGTATCGAAATATGTGAAGTCAAATGCTATCATGAAACAACCGTCTACGATAGAAGCTATCTTAACATAATCAGGCGGCAGTCTTCTGATATACAGTGAATCCTTGGTCTGATAGATATATCCAGCAAAGAGGTCTTCACGCCATGCAGTAACGAGTACCTTTCGCATTTCGTGCTGAAGATTGAATATCTCCATGTAGTCGCATACTTTCTTGTATGCCTTCTTGAACTTATCCTTTTCCTTTTCGTTCATTTCCTTTGTCGGATCGAACTTAAAAGGATGGATGATATAGTCCATAGGACACATATGGGCAAAATAATTGACTACTCTGCGGTACTGCGGAGATGTGGAATAGAGATATACTGAAGCATCCCTGAGCTGAGGATAACAGGTATCAGGACTTTTCATGAAGTTGAGTATCTGTTCCTTCGTATACTTCCTGTGAACGTATGGAACATAGGACCTGTAGTACGCATAAGCCCGATTGTGAATCGGAACAGTATTCAAATCAATATCAGTCATTGCAGAAAACATAGCGTTCATCTTCAGCTTATTCTGAGATTTATCGAATTGCTCTACAAGCTGGTCAGTGTTATCACCCATTTTTCTCACCTCCGAACACAAGACGGTGCTCTTGAACTAAATGATATATTCTTGATATTTATCATCGGTCTTGTTAGTTGTTTCTCAAGTTCATTTGCCATAAGATTGCCGTAGGAGAGAGCACTATATCTATCCTTACGGTTAGAACCTGTTTCTTTCATTTTTATTTCATTGCCGTTTGAGACATATTCCAGATTTATAAGTTCGTTTATCAGCAGTGTTGTCTGTATGTATGGCATCTTTACTTCGAGTTGATGCTCAGGACTTAAATCGTTCCACGTCTTGATCTGTTCCATATTATCAGTAAACTTATCATCAGTTATAAGAAGTCTCAGCTTCCCACGTCTTATGCAGTCTCTCAGAGCCAGAGCACATTGTGTGTTCCATCTCGGACTTGCTTTGACTGAGTATATGCATCTACGTGGGTTCTTACTAACGCCCTTATATCTGTCTGCCATTGTATCATCGTTCATACAAGTCAGGGCAGGGTAGAACTCTCCTGTTATTTCGTCGGTCATATCATCGACGAGGTTATCGTATACAGCCATACCTACACCGTTGGTATCTATAACGATGTAATCTGCTTCAAATTGTTCAAACAATCTACGGACTGCCATCGCCTGACTGCGGCTATGACCGCCCTCGTAACACTCACCATACACGTTATTACGTATGTATTGAGCATTATCAGTGGGCATGAGTTGCAAAACAAATACTGATGTAGCGTCATTCTTATTCTTCTTCGAGTTCATGACAGCTACGTCCACACATACTATTCTGATTTCTCCGTCCTTTTTCTCAGGATAAGAAATGACCTTGTTAGGTATATCCTTGTAGATATCCGCAGGATATATAGCTTGTGTGATTTTTCTCGAATTTTCCAATTCGGCGTATTTAAAGAACGAGTTTTCAGCCTCGCCATAAAATAAACATTCTGACTCCATCATGAATGATATATCATCAAACGTCGATTTAGACATATCGTCTTCGACTTGTTTAGGATTGAGCAGATTTTCTTTTATTGCGAGCTGATAAGGGAGACCGCATACAAAAGAATGTTTATCTGTATTGAACAGGTCAACTACAAACGATTGAGCTTCCTTAAAAGCCCAATGAGACTTGAGCCAAACAGAAGACATATATATTTCCTTGTTACGCTCTGTGCCATAGTCTTTATATTTCTCAGTATTGAGATAACCTGCGTGTCTTTCAGTCCTCATTCTTGGTTTAAGTATTCTGTCGATTACTCCCTTGTCCATCAGTCTAAATTCATCGCATATAAGGATGTTGCATCGACCGCCGCCTCCACCACGACCTGTCTCGGTTGCTGCGGTCAATACTATCTTCGATCCGTTCTTGAATTTACAGTACGGGTCACTGCCTATGGTCACTATCTTCTCTATTTCCAGACGAAGATTAGGACTGTTCGGCATAAGTTCTTGCTCTATCTTCTGAAGCACACCATTGGCTTGCTTCAGGGTTTTAGAAGCAATATTGATTGTTACGTTAGGATAAAGTATACAGTAGGCTACACTAAATACGGATACAGTGAAAGTCTTTGAAAGACCTCTTGCTGCCAGAAACATTAGTGCATTGCTCGAAAAGAGCATAACTATCATTATCTGTTGGAACAGTTTGAGTTTGAGGTTCAGGTAATCAGCTATAAATCTATGAGGGTTCTCACGATAGAATGAAGCTCTTTCATTGACTGTTTGCATCAGTCGTTCATTGCGAGCTGCTATACCATCGCTTAGCTTGATGATTTTATTCATATATCATCACCGCTTCCAAAGATGTCCTCATAGCTTATCTGATTAACACTGTCTTCGGTCACATCAGGCTTATGCACAGTGTATTTTGCTATTTCCTGTTCATACAACTCCGACCAATGGTTCTTAAACCCGAACATCTTGCTAAGATGCCCTAAGAACCATACGCTGATATATCTGCGTATACCGTCTACGTCTTTCCATTCAGGCAAAGGCTCTGTCACAGGCTCGTGTTCTTCCCAATTACGGATAAGCACTCCGAAGGCAGCGGCATCAGAAAGTGTGTTATCACCATTCTGCTTAGGCTGAATACCTGCGGAATTCATGAAGTTATTGAGCTGGTTGTAAAGCTGTTCAACTTTACCATCTCCCTGAACACCTTTGAGGATTTGCAGCTCAATCATACAGATGTTTCTGAATATGGTTGACATGGATTCAGTATTGATATCATAGCAAGCCGACCAAGTTGCATATCTTTCATCGAGATACGCATAATCTTCTTCTGAGAAGCCGAAGCCCCAGAACTTTACAGTTTCTTCGGGTATGTCTCCGTCTTCCAGATTCTTATAGTCAACTATGACATTCTCTGCCTTTGCTTCCTCATTGATGGTATCCTCGTATGTCTTGTTGGCATACTGCTGGAGCTGTGTCTTCTGCACATACTGCGTCATCAGGTGCGTAGGTCTTGCACTGATTACAGACGTAGCGAGTATTTCATCGTTGTAGTATATATCATAAATCTGACAAATCCTGCGCACCGCCTTTGATTGGTCAAGATATTTAGGATAATAGACTTCGTTATACAAATCATCCAAACATGACTTGCAAATCGGAAGTCTGTATTCATTACCCTTATATAAACCACTATACACAGTGGCAAACTTAGATACCTCTGTATTGGTGGTAAAACCGCATCGAGTGCATCTATGGATAATCTTAGCGTGTTTAGTGTTTTGTTGTGAAATCAAATCCTTCATCACAGTGTCTTCTGTAGTAGGTTGCGACCTCTTAGTTATTCGAGCCAAGAATCGTCACCGCCATCCTCATCAGCTTCCCCGTTCAAGACTTGAAGCTGTTCGCTGAGCTTTCTATTGTTCTGCTGAAGCTCATGTATTATCCTCTGTGATTCTTTCATCTTAACCAGTTCACGCATCTTCTGCACTGAGGTAGCAGTAGCAGGTAAATTATATGTCCTACACCAGCTTTTCACAACTTTGTTGGACACATCATAGAGAGAACCTATCTGAGAAAAACTCATTGTCATTAGATGTGATTTGAGTTCACGCTTTGAAGGCATGTTCTCTTGTATAAGAGCAAGTTCAGCACATGCTTTAGAACAAAACTTTTGAGTACTCGATTTGGGAGCATATACCCTACCACACAGTTCACATACACGATTCTGAATTTCTCTTGGCGTTGAATATGAACCATCGTCATTCTGTACGGGTTTACCGCCCAATCTATATCTATCGTAACTATTTTTGTTCCTGAATATGATAAGATTGTCGGGGTCGTTATTGTTGTTATTCTTGTCGATGTGGCACACGACTTCTGTTTTCTTCAGGTATCTTCCGAGCTTTTCCTCTGCCGCTATCGTCTGTTCCGCAACAAATCCGTATTTATTTGCGTTAGGGTGTTCGGGCTTATATACTTGCTTAAACCCTTGTACGGACATGTAACACACTCCCTTATTTTGATTTTGTTTCAGCTAAGGCTTTTTCATATGCCTCTGCAATCACTTGCTTTTTTACGCGACAGTCGTATCTGGTGTTATAATAGTATATTTCATATATGTCTGGATTTAGATTGTATTTAAACTTCTTACAGAGTTTGAAGTTGACCCTACGCACATCAGGTATTTCGATTCTGGTAAGGGGTCTACGATCTGGACGGTTATAATTCTGTGGGTAGTCAGGACTATATGACAAAACTAACGTATGCTCATCTACATAGAGTGTTCCCACACCATCTAATTTAAAACCCATGCCACGTATCATACAATCTCTCATCATTTCACACATAGCATAATAAGCTAACCTTGCTTGTTGTAAAGAAATACCCGAACGCTCAGACATATAATGATAAACCGACTTGAGTCCTATAAGTTCCTTACCACGACATCCCATGTAATATGTCTACCAGTAATAAATTACTGGCTGCTCCTTTCCATTTGATTTTGGTCTTCGAGGTCACGAAGCATATCAGCCATCCTGTACTTCAGGGCTTTGCTTGCTTTGAATCTAATATATCTACGCTTTGACACGTATATATTTTTATTATGTATAGTGTCATAAATATAATGTCCATCAGCATCCTCAAAAAAGAACTTGCCAAATCCATAAATCTGGACGCCATATCCAGTTATAATACAGGACAATATTGCTTGTATAACGTTTTTAAGTTGCTGTTGAGCCTCCTCAACACTTACGCCACTGGTTTGAGCAATCATCCTTGCAAGCTCAGAACCGAGAATTGTCTTATCGTCGCACCTATGTAACTTCATACTATTTCCTCAAAATCGCAGTCTTCACCTACGATATAGTCGGTGAAGCCGTATTCCTTTGCTTGCTTAGCGTATGTATACCACTCTATTCTGTACTTGCTATCGTAGAGTTCTTCTGATATCTTAGTGTGAGCGAGAACGTACTTCTTCACTACATCTCCAGTGACAATCTGGAAATCAAGCACATCTCTGCACTTGCTTGTGCTATCCGAGACAAAACTACTGCCATCATGCATAAGAAACGTGGAGTTCTTAAAGGCAAAACGCTTCTTTCCAGCAATACCGATAAGAAACGCCATCGAATACTGATAAGCCATGTTGACCGTGTATATTGGTGTTGTGCTGTTCTCGATAACATCTATCAAGCCAAAACCATCGGGTACCGATCCGCCAACAGAAGAGATATAGAGGATTATAGGCTTTCTTTCTGAAGCGGGTATCCCTCTGTCCATTCTGTTGATAAGCATAATATCAGTAATGATACTGCCTACAGATTCAGAGCATATCTCATCGTACAAATACAGTCGCCTTTCATTAATGGAATGTATAAACATTTCGTCTTCAAGTCCGTACTGAAGCGACGCTTCCTCACAACGACTAATATCAAAGTATGTATGGGGATTGGTGGGTTCCTTTGCTTTAAGAGTCTCAAGAGACTTCATGATGAACATTCCTCCAGTGCAATGATATTGAGATATTGCTGGCTCTCAGGACAGTAGTATGTTTTACCGCTCTGCTTGCAGCCTTTTGTGCCCTTCTTCCTTTTAGAGCACACCACGATGTATGGTTTCTTGATATACTTCCTTAGAAGTTCCATCTGTTGCTTCGTTATCTGAATCACAATACGTTTGTTCCTTTCGGAAAAATATTAGGGAGCAAAGCTCTCCTATAGGGAATAACTTATACGTATCAAGGTGATACCTCTATATAGAAACAAACGGCTATATGAAGCCGTTTGCGTCCAGTTCTATATTATTTATATATACTATATAGTTCATATATTGTTCATAAACGATACTATACAGTCGTTGTGTTTCTCATGATGTTGAGGTATATGTCATTGCCGAACATCTGCCAAAACGCCTTCTTCAAGTAGGTCTTGCTGTCTCTGAATATCTCAACAATAATGGAGTCAATGACATCATCTTTATCATCGTTGCCGATAATATATCTTTTGGCATCTTCGTATACAGCATCGTAGTTGACTATTTTTGTCTGGGCATTGCTGTCTCTGCTGAACTCAAGGCTCTTGACTGTATCTCTGTATCGCTGTATAGCCTGTTCGTTCTTGTTCCTGTTGGGTAAAGCCATCAGGACCTTGTAGTCAAAGCGACCCATGCCGTTGAAGCTGTACTTGATTTTCAAAGGGTCGTATATTTTTCTGATCTGATTGACCACGCTGTTGTTGATATGTTCTACGTTGTCGTCTTCTTTGTCCTTAGCATATATGAAGAAATGAGGTACTTTAGCTTTGGTGTAGTTGTTTATCCAGTTAGCTATTGCAGTGGGCGGCTCAGGCTTGAACAGCGTTTTAGCACAGTCGATTGTCCAGTTCACTTCTGCTACGAGCAGCTTGACAGCCTTTATCTCTTCGTCTGTTACCTCGCCATTGTTCCATATCTTCGTTATATTGTTCGACGGCAGACCTATATTTCCGTGAGTAAAGGCGAATGTTATGCCCTTAAATTTACTGTCGTCGTTTATTATCTCAGCTCCAGCCTTGCCAAGCTCATAATAGAGCGGCACTACCTTATGCCTCTTGTTTATTCTCTCTGCTGCATTGATTATGATTGGCTCGTTGGTTACAAGCAGTTTGTCCCCATCAAACACTTTCGCTGACTATATCTTAACCATATCGTTTCCGACTTAGGTTCTCGGCACTTCCATACTACGAGTTGCACGCAATATGTACTCTACTTGGTTACTGGCTCACACCCGAACGGTGTAAGTTACCCTTTCGATAGTCGATTAACGTTTGTATTCGCACAGGATTACTTTCTCCCCTGTTAGCACACTGTTTAGTCGCCATTTCCTGCGATTACTTAGCGCACAGTGTACACCCTGCATATACAGGTTCACCGAGTTTTATCTCTATGGTTTCCCATAAAGAGTGACAATGTTACTTATCACACTGGACGATTCTGCTTATCATATCATGACAGCTAATATATATGGCATCTGTAGTGAGCCATTCGTTTATGGTATTGTTCAAACGTATAGGATGCTCAATGTAAAGATGCGGACTTCGTAGACAATCGAGCTTCTCTCTGTGCCCGTACAGTCTGCAACATACCTCTCCGTTCCTGAGCAGTCCAACAGGGTCGTTGTCTCCCTTGAACAGATATTCGCAGTAAGCGTACAAGTCTGGCAACACGAATGTGTACTTAGCATTTATCTTAAACTTAGCCGACCACAGGTCCTTTTCCAGCTTGCTCTTTATCTCTCGCAAGGTTTTCCTTGTATATCTGTCTGCCAGAAGCGGTGGGTACTCAGCCAAACACTTCTGGAAGCCAGTCTTTCGCTTGTTCCAACTCGTGGCACCAAACACTCGGAGCTTACCCTCAACAGTATTGGCTATGCTTCGGATATCCTCGATGTTATTGTAGGCAAGCTGAACAAGCTCGGCAGGGGAGAGGTCATACAGTGTTTGTATCATCTGATAGTTTATCGTTGAGTTCTCTATCGGATCGCAGTCTTCTGCGTACATACCGTTGCAGATGCCAGCAGTACAGTGATATTTCTTGAAATCATCTTGGTACTGTCGCCAACTGCTCCAGAATTTATGCATCTTGAACTGGCTCTTGGTCAGGATAATTTGTATGTTCTCCTCGATGATATCATGCTCATCACCGTAGATATCCCTGATTTTGGTAGAACAGTTATGTTCCCTGATGAACCTCTGGAAATCAAACACTCCGAGTAAGCCTTTAACGAATGGCATCCTTATCATGAAGTTCGTGCTCGCCAGTGAAGGAAGTATCATTCCGCAGCCGTCGTTTATGTTGAACGGAACATCTGCGACAATGCGCTCGACCTCGAACGTGTTCTTGTCAATATAATCTACTTTGCCAGTGATAGTCTTTTCAAAGTCGTCTACACAGATACACCTGTCAATATCGAAGCCTTCCCACAGCTCTGTAGCAGAAGAACATAGTGACGTATAGATTATGAACTTGTTGATGTTCATACCGCCTTGTGCATTGATATCGTCTATCGTCAGTCCAGCGGTCAGTTCATTCCAGTGGGCATTGAGAACGCTCTCCTTGACAGCAACAAGTTTCTTTGTACGTATCTGTCCAGCCGAAGCAGAGAAGAATACATACTTCTCGTCGTTGATGTAGAAACCGTTCTTGATGATGGTCTCGGCTATCTGGAAGTAATAGATGCGGATAATAACCACGCTGTCATTGAACTCGTTCTCCTTGAGACCGAACGCTCTTGCCATACAGCTATCGAACATAGAAACCTTTTTGGTAGTTTTAACACTGCCGTCGCTCTTGAATAGGACACTCGGTCTGATTTTGCGAACCAGACCTGAGTTATCCTTCATGCTGTCAATTAAGTCATTCTTCAGGTTTTTTATACGTGAGTTGATAATCTGTCTCTCAGACTGTTCAATATCACTCAGCATTGATTTAAGCCTACGTATGATATTGAGCTTGGTCTCTATCATTACCTCTGTATCTGTATACAGACTTGACGTATCAACTCCGTAAACATAAAAGAGTTTGTTGAGCACGTCTACCTCCTATACAGTCTGTTCTCAAGTCCAAAAGGTCTCTTCTCAGTTACCTGCCCGTTCTCCAAATCCTTAGTGAGTTCCTCACACATATAGAGCTTGGCATCAATGTTATCAATGTAATGAAGTACAAATGCTTCGGGAATTGCAGGAGCAACGACCGCTCCCCACTCTTGCTGACCATGATGTGAGACTATCATATGTTGCAGCAGGAGTACTCTTTCGTCATGAGCACAGTTAAAATGCACCGCTGCATCGTGTACCATCTCAGCACCCATATATAGATGCCCGAACAATACACCCTCTGGCGATACAGTAGCATCACCGACAGGAGAAGTATTATACTCATATATCTTGGCAATATCATGAAGTGCAGTGCCACATATGAGAAGTTCCTTATCCAGAGTGTCATATACTTCACACATCTTCTCGGCAGCCTGAACCATACGGTATGTGTGATACAGAAGACCGCCAAGCAGATTATGATGCATAGAGACAGCGGCAGACGACCTACAGAACATATTGCAGTGATTGCTTATCAGAGTATGGGAAATACGAACAAGTGAAGAATCCATGCCAGACGGAGCAGAGTTTAATATACTGTTGAGTATGTAAGATTTCATTACATCGGACGGAACAGGCGGAACTCTAATGAACGATGCAGTATCCTGATCTGCCGAACGCTGTATCTCCTGTATTTTGAATGACTTAGTGCCGTTATATTCTGAAACGCTGAGAGTTGTAATGACAACAGTGTACTGCTCTACGGCAAAGTTATCAAAAAGCCCCTGCATACTTGTACTAAACATGTTGGCGGTGATTATTGATTCACCATCACTCAGTGTTATCCTGCAATAAGGACTGCCAGCCTTACTATTGGATTCAGTTATAGATGTTACGAGTGCCTGTATCCTCACAGTAGAGTTGAGGTCCGCTTCTGAAAATTTACTAATTCTCTGCATGTTAAGTCTCCTGTGTAGTAATATCATCGAATATTATTGGTATCCTTGATCTGAACTCAGTTACTATCATCTCGGCTACTTGCCTCATTTGAGGATGTGCCCTGCGAGAAAGTCTCATACGGAAGAAGTGTCTCCACTCTCTGAGGTTCATCGTCATGACTATCTCTGTCTTGAGTGAGTTAGGGAGAAGTGCTCTTGCTTCTTCTGGCTTGCTGCCACATTCGTTTATCAGGAAGTTATAGTATTTCTCTGCTGTGCGCATTGTCTCTTCCCATGCCAGATATTCAGGAGTACCTTTCTTCCAGAACAGAGGTTCGATGAAAGTCATTTCTTTCTTACCATCAGCACCAGTATAGCAGCAGTATCGAGAACTTTCTTGCGAGTAACTTGCAAGCCTATGACGAACTATCTCGTGAGTGATACCTCTGTCGCATATAACCTTGACCGTTATCTTGGCATGTTCAAGTACGCTCTCATGTCCGCTCTTGATGACCTGCTTGATGAACCTCTCGGCACTGCCGTCGGTTATCCTGTCTTCACTCTTGTAGCAAACTCTGCCACAGTACTCTATCATCTTGAGCATTTCCGCTCCGTCAGGACAATCAATTATCTCGACGCTCGGTTCTATGACTCTCAAATAAATTACTCCTCTCTATCTGGTATAACGGGTGTGCCAAGTATAAAATCTGCCGATATGTGGTACTGCTCGCTGAGCAGATATACTGCTTCAGCATTGGGAGTTCTCTCTCCGTTGCAGTATCTTGTGAATGATGCTGGCGTAAATCCTATGCTGCGTGCAATCTGAGCTTTACTGAGACCATGCGTAAAACATATATAGTCTATTGCGTAAGCGAAGTTATTACAGAGTGTTTTCTGTAATCCGTGAGTTTTGAGAACCGATTTGGTGTTACAGTTCATTTCCAAACGAATCCCATCCTTTCCTTTGGGAGCGGGCGTACATCTCCAGTTTAGTTAGAGATGGGTACAGACGCTCGATTATTTGATATGCCATCTCTGGCTTTTTGCTGTGCTTTGTCACTTTCTCAGTAAATACATCACGTATCTTGCCACGCTCTTCAATTGCTATCGGAGTGAACTTCCCCTTATACATGTAGAGCAGATATTCATGACAGTATCTCACAGTGAAAGCGGCAGGTATTCCAATGACTTTATCCCATATCATTCTCGCATGGAGTTTATATCCAATGCTTTCAGCTATCTGCTGTGCTTCAAACAGATACTTGTCTATAGTCCAGAGGAACAATATGGAATTCTCTGATGTATGCTCAGAAGCTACAAGGAGCTGCGACTTGATTTCGTCGAGCGATAGGGTAGGGTAGTCAAGCTCTTTGCCTGAGCTGTTAGGTCTTACAGCCTTGCGCCCCCCCGTCGCTGCTTCCACGGCGGGTCGGCATATATAAGACCGTATGTTTCACTGATATTATCCAGAGAAGAAATTATCATAGTTTACAGCTCCGTTTCTTCTATTGCCATTTCAACGCTTTCATCGCACGGACCATTTATTATCAGCTCAGTATCGAGCTTGTAAAACCTTTTCTTATCTATAAGATGACTTGGCACCAAAGTAAATGTACCCAATCGAACAAGCCTTTTGCATGGACACGAACCAGCATCGAGTATTACAATATAGATGCTACCGTCCTTGTCTTCGACTACATCTCCCACGGCGAGATCGTCAAATAAAAAGCCCTGAGACTCTTGAATGCAAATATATCGGGTAATCAGTCCGTGATTGACAACTTTTATCATACATTCTCCTTTGTCAGTAAAGACCTTGCATGGTTCATTGTCACCTTTGAACAGAACTTGGAGAACTCCTCGATTTGCTTGACAGCTTCAGGTTCCTCTTTGATGCAGTCCTCGAATACCATCTTCGGTATTATCTTACAAACAAGACCCATCTGTTCTATGCTCAAATCGAGCGGAAGCTCACCATAATCCTGCGCTTTCTGTATAGCTTTCTCCACTCTGCGCAGCGTTACTATTTCGCCAGTCTTTGCAAGATTATAGTTATACTTCTCTGTCTGCTCAGGCTTAGGAGTTCGTTCACGCTTCGTTTCCTTGAACTGTTCGTTGACTATCTTGAGATATACATAACCGCCAGTGGAATCGCTGAGAAGCTTTGTCTGATTCTTACATACAATACCTTCTTCGATTGTCTCACCGTAGCACGACTCCGTTAAGAATGACCTTACATGTGACCAAGAAATAAAAGGACCTGCGTAAAGTGTCTTGACCATCTCAACGCCGAGAGCGTATGCGATACGGCAGACTTCCTGCTGCGTGAGATACGAACCAGTCTTGGTATCATATACGTCAAATGCAAAGAACTTGTTGGTATATTCTGGCAGATACTTGACAGTGTGAGGAACATTCCACTCACCGAATAAGATGAGGTTTTCGCCGAGGACTTCCTTGAACTTGTCCTTATCGAGTCCCTGAACGTAATCGAAGAAACCTCGGAGACCGTCAGTTCCTATGCCGAGAATGCGCTTTCTGCTCTGAGCAACAAGACTGTCGTTTTCAGCGTCGTACCTTATAGCGGCGTTCGCTCCGTCTACTTTGGTCTGAATAACGATGAAGTCGCCAACATCGAAAGCTCCAATATTATCTTCTCGTGCGACCTGTATGTCTTGATACTTCTTGTGTTCCATTATTACAACTCCTATCACTTAATATTTTCTGCCAGAAATCAAAAGAGCTTTCCGCCGTATGACCTGTCCTTTATCATTTCACCTATACGAGCTACGACTTGCTTCTGGGAAAAGATGCGCTCACCGCTATGCTCGTGGTAATACTGGATAATATCTCTGATAGCATCGGCATATCCGCTTCTGTACTCATTAGTTACTGAACAATACTCAGGCTTGCTGATGAATGTCAGCTTACCTGTGTTGGCGGCGAGTTTGAACTCAGCGGCATCGCCCCACGTTATCAGAACATCTGCGCCGCCAAGCATTGCCTCAAGTATCTTGAACAGTCCGACCTTACTGAACGATGACTTCAACCTGCACTGCTTCGGGTCGCAGCCTCTCGACCACCCCATTAGATATTTATAATCATACTTCTGCAAGATATCCTTTATGTTGACCAGAGCTTTCATATATCCAATCCTGTAATCTCCAAACATCACTATATCTCCTATCGTTCAGTGGCATATGCGAATGTTTCCACATATTGTATGGAGCTATCCAAAGCTCCGCTGTAATAAACTGCCTGAGAAATCACAGCCATCATTATATATATAATCACTAAGAATTTAGCATATCGTCTCTTACGCTGACGCTCCATACTATCGTCCAAGCCTAAAGCGAATAATGCAATCAAATATGTGAACCAAACCAAGAAAAGAATAATCAAGAGCATAAACATTACCTCTCACTTGAATATGTATACTGTTTTTGTGTCGTCATTTACAGAAATCCTGTATTGGTCAGGGACACATACATCATCGTTGTATACCCTTACCCCTCGAAGTATACTGAATAACCGAGCTGGATTTTGAGTTCTGCGATCTCACGCTTGTAATACTGGTCAACTACCACTATCAGACAAATAATGATGATGAAGAACAATGCGCCCATCGCTAAGTTCACACATAATTTTATGTCATCGTCGTCCGAAACGGTTGCTACTATTGATGCTATGATACCTATACCGCACAGTAATATAATCACCGCTCCCTGCGCCACCAGAAACATCGCCCCCTCTATCCTTAATATTAAATCATATGTCAATCATTGTAATGCAGGACTATGCCAGACATAATGTAGTACACATTTGGCAGTGCAACACCGTTGCCCCACATTCTGTATTCGGCTGCTTCGTTATACGGATTCATCAGCCATTTTCTGATTTGGTTCTCGGTCTTAGGTCTCTTTCCTGTTATCTCAGCATACTTCGTGAATACTTTGCGCCAGAAATCCATATCTTCATCGGTCAAGTCTAATGTGCCGAGATTATCGCACCATCCATCAGGGAAACCTTGAAGTCTCGAACATTCCAGAGGAGTAAGTCTGCGAACTACTAAATTGTCGTACACTACAGCAACTCCGCCATAGTTAGAGTTTGGATCCTGCATCCGAGCTTCCAGTGTTCGTGATGTATCAGTCTGATATATGTTAGCTCTGGAATTCTTCGTTCCTGTTGTCGTTAAGCGTATATCATATATTGAATTGACAGGAACTCCAACAAGCGGAACATTATTACCGCCAGTCCCCATATTTGTTGTGAGTGTCTGACACAAGCCGTCTGCTTTGATTTTAATGCGTGAGTCCTGCGGATGGTTCTCAAGCACGAGAGAGTTGTTCAGATTGAACCTTGAGCTTGTCTCTCCAGTGCTCTCTTCAGAACTTCTGGGATAATCTTCCCACGGCTTTCTGCTCTCGCTAATATTCCAGCGCAAGCCTTCGGACTCAAACAGTATTTGAGGGGCACTCTGTCCTGCAAAATCTGCAACAAGGTAGACTCTTTCACGTCTTTGGGGTACGCCCCAGCCTGAAGCATCGAACAACCGCCAAGCAAGACTGAAATCATCTGCCATGATGCATCCTGCGCTTCTCCATCTGTCAGGCTTTGGTAGGATGTTTTTTTGTCCTCATATCCAACAACTGAACAAAACTGTTCGAGAACTCGTCTGAAGTCTTCCCCTTGCCCGACCCAGAAAAGACCTTTGACGTTCTCAAATACTGCGTATCTTGGGTACTTGCCATTTGTTGCCGCCCTCATTTCTTTTATTATACGGATAGCCTCGAAGAATAAACATGAGCGAGAACCATCAAGACCTGCTTTCTTGCCAGAGTTTGATAAGTCCTGACAGCAGCTCCCGAATGTCAGCACATCAACAGGCGTTACATCTGCACCGTTTATGTCACGGACATCACCAAGATGTCTGACTTCTGGTAGGTTCTTACGTGTCACCGCTATAGGAAATGGTTCTATCTCAGAAGCCCAAAGAGGAGTAATGCCCGCAAGTTTACCGCCAAGCTCGAATCCGCCAGATCCAGAGAATAAACTTCCAAGTGTAAGGCTCATCATTCTACCTCCACTTTTTCGAGCGTATCCTTTAAGCAATCATCACAGAATATGCCGTCCTCAGTAGCGTAATATAATTCACAGTAGGTATCCCCGCACTTCTCACAGGCGAGTATTTCGTTCTGGTTCTTTATCTCGGTCATGTCCTCTATACAAGCTAAACAAACTTGTTCCCCGTTAAACCTGTATAATTCGTCTACTTCCATATTGCATCTATCGCACGTATATATTATAATGTTTCTATGTGGGCATTTATCTCCGTCACAAGGAAACCCACAGCACACGCAATCACTTTCACGAGTTATCAAACAATTCACTCCAGTCCTTTAAGCCAAACATACTCAGCACTTCTTTCGCCGCTCGCTCAGCAGCACGAGGGTTCAGATGCCTCGTATTCTTCACAGCATCATATGTGTTGCAGCAGTAGCATGAGCCTTTTGTGCCATCCTCATCCATGTAAGTGTTGAAGAGTATAGTGTATGCTAATAGTATCCAGCCAGTGTATTCATCATAGTTCATAATCTTCCTCAAAATCAGTATATTGGTTATTTGCCAATGACGGCAAGTTTGTTAATCCAAGTTCAGCTCTTATGAGCCTCAGAGGAATTTTGTTCTTGTTTCCTCTGCCATTGTTGTAGATGATGCTCCAAGGAGTTCCATCAGCTTGAATGATGTTACTTATATCCCAAGCAGAATACATGCGGCAAACACCAACAACAGAGTTAATGAAGTATTTATCAACTCCAGAGAGTAAAGAAGCTATTCTTTGGTATTGTTCTTTATTGCGCCCCGTAATTGGCTGTATGCCATATTGTTTGTAGGTGCTATATACTTCAGGAAGAACTATTCCCCAGCTCCACGCTTCAAAGTCCTCTGAGAATGCAGGTCTATCCAGTCGTTTAAGGAAGTCCTGCTGAACAAAGTAGAGAAGTGATTGCAGGAGCATATTGTTAATAGGGCAATTCTCTTCGTCACATAGTGAAACTATGTATTCAGCATAATCACGGGAATTAAGTATTTGTTTCATTTATCTCTCCGAACTTTCGCACTCTTCCTGAGTGATACGTTCACTAACAAGCTCGATCTGAGCTTCCAGTATAGCAAGCAGAACATCATTGTGTTTAATGTGCTCTCTGAGCACTATTAGAGCATGAAGCTTATTGTAAAGCTTATCTATGCCAGTATCAATTATAATGGACTGCAAGTAATCAGCGATGATGCTGTTCGTCTCGTTCTCTGAGGTCTGCCAGATGTCCAGAAGAGAACTTGCTGCATCAGCAGCTCTATGGTCCACAAGGTATTCATAGTTCTGCTCTATGAAGCCAGAGTAGGAATTGAATGTATTCGATTTGCTATTCATTGAATCACTCCGTATAGGTCATATGTTAATGAGGTATATGCTACAGAAGCCAGAGAATAAAGGTAGTATTGTGTATGTAAGTATATTATAACATATATTAAATCATATGTCAATAGCAAATTGAAAATTTTTTGCCAGAAAGGAATGAGCTGCACATATATAATAACTTATATCTTCTGTACTTATAAACATATATGTATTAATATATAATATAAGTATATATATATATATATATATAAGTATATATTATCTTACGTAATATATGTACTCATATATTATATACTGATTACTTATTATCTCAGATATTATATTATATACTATAACATACGGTTATATAATGTTATCTTACGTAATATATGTACACAGATATTATATACTTATAATATACGGTTATATAGTATTATCTTACGTAATATTTGTATACATATATTATCTTACATAATATTTGTACTCAGATATTATATACTTATATCTTACGGTTATAATATGTTATCTTACTTATCTTCTGTATACAGATATTATATAATATAATATACGGTGATATAATATTATCTTACGTAATATATGTACACAGATATTATATTATATAATATACGGTGATAATATATTTATCTTACTTATCTTCTGTACTCAGATATTATATACTATATCCTTACGGTTATATAATGTTATCTTACGTAAAATACGGTTATAATATGTTATATACTATAACTTACGGTGATATTATATTATCTTACGTAATATTTGTACTCAGATATTATGTAAGATAATATACGGTTATAATATATTATATTATGCTGAAGATTTGCTTTTTTAGCGCAGATGAAGTCAGGGGAACAGATCGAGCTTAATTTTTCTTCTGGCGAGAATAGGGGATAGTGAGAGAAACGGTGAAAGAAGTGCCAGAAAGTTAAAGGAGATAAGTGTGAGATGATGATTTGGAGTCTGGCGATAGAAGTGTTATTGATAGTAAAGGTGTCGAGAATACGGCGGTAGAGGTGGAAATACGGCGGGAGGAGAAAAAGAGGGGAGAGTGGATGAGAGAACTAACGTGTGGGGCTGGTTGGCTGCGGTCGGTGATCTGTTGTT
>AUXO013227011.1_pt1 | contig 18974 bp, 19 predicted proteins | sample 768731 | NCBI WGS metagenome assembly AUXO01 (sample SAMN02715735, study PRJNA202380) | gut metagenome | biome: sheep rumen | host: Ovis aries | place: New Zealand: Palmerston North
ACTTTCAGCCGGATATCCATGTTGAGGCTGAGAAGCTCACTGAGCTGAAGTTCTACTGTCCTCTTAAAGTACAGCGAGAGATCAGGCCTTAATTTGATGAGGATGAAGACGAATTCTTTGAGGACACAGAGGAACTCTCGGATTTCGAGATGCTTGAGTACGAAAGTGAGATCAGCAGTGCTATTGAGGCATATCAGTGCGATTAGGAAGAAAACCGTGGAATAATGGCACATCTCGGGGACAGAAAACATTTCGCAGATAAGGTATATTCCATATTCCCATCTGTTGAGAAGGTCGGAAACAGGCTCATGGGAGTGTTTACTTGTCAGGTTTTCGGAGAACTTGACAGCTATGAGTATGACGAGCTGTTACACGAACTCTCCAGACAGGCAAGTGACGGATGGGGTGAAGGCTTCGAGCAGCGTGATATCCATACTTCTGAGGGAGATATAATCGTCAACGGCATCTCCGACTTCCTTAATAGCTTCTCTTAACAATTATATTCGATTCTGTAAGCCGTATGAGCAGCAACGCTTCCGAGGGTGTAAACGAGTATTTTGAACTATACAATGCATGGATAGAGCTTGTATTTCTCAATGAAAGACACATTGACACAGCCACCTATAAACAAGCCCTTTCAATCCAACTTGATATAATCCTGAAAAGCCGCCCGACACATCAGGTCTCGACAAGTAAAAAGCCAACTGTGGGTCAGCAGATTATTATCTCTGTCCCACAGCTGCACCAGAAAAAATTTATCAAGCGTCGTATTTTATATGGATTATTCTCAGTATCTTGTCCTGTTCCTCATGGGATATGCCTATGGATTCAAGGGCTTTACGGGTTCCGCAGTCAGGGCAGATAAGGGTTTCATTATCCGTTCGGGAAATTACTGGGTGTGCAGTGTATGCCTGTCCGCATTTCGGGTAGATTCGCTCTGTGCTTGTGTCGCTTTTCATTTCTTCGCCCACTTTTCACTTTTATTGTAAGCCTTGTCAAGAAAGACAGTGTCAAATCTGAAGAAGCCGTAGCCTTCTCGCAGGTTCGGATATATGAAGTTGTGGGAACTCCAAGTTTGCGTTCCTCATGCATGATGTAGACGAATGCGTCAAGCTCTTTGTTTTTGCTATTCCTAGTAAGAAAAACAGTTGTAAAGCTTTTTTGCAGGGGTGCTGAGCCTTTGTATTTTTCGTTTTGAAGTATACTGAGAATAGTGGATCCCAGATTTGGTGTATTCTCTGACTGCATATTTCTTGACAATTCCATTTTGGGGATTTGTCTATCTTTCTATTTTTTTTTTCTTTTTTCTAATATCTATGACTGTAATGCACAATTATGTGTAGAATAATAAAACTTATACTTGACAAATTTAGAAAAATGTGATATTGTTTAATTGATTCAGAAACAATGTTATTCACTAATCATACTACTCTACAATGTTTAATGTTCTGAAAAGCTACTGATAAAAAGTTTTTAGAATAATAAAGTAATATAACATCAATAGTTTCATTATAATAGTTATACTACAAATTAATACTATATACTTTATAACAAGTAATATATCAACTATTTTTAGTTTTTTAACGCTACATTTTTTATAACAATATCATTACATACCTAATATCACTTTTGTAAAATTTTTGGCACAATAAATTCAATATTTGTTTATGAATTTTGTTTTTTATAATTTTGTGAGCAAAAAGTATTTATATCATAAAAATGAAAAAGGTGTATTTCGTATATAACGAGATACACCTTTTATTTTATAATAAACATAAATCAATAAAGCTTACAACATGCTATCTATATTTTACTTACTATTATGCAGCGTTCTGGTTTGAAAAAAGGTGAATGAAATGTATGGAAAAAAAATGAATTTGTCTTTGGGTTCGACAACTATATTTGAAGATGCCGATTTTAATTTTGAACAGAATGATAAAGTAGGTATTGTTGGTGTTAATGGTGCCGGTAAAACAACTTTCTTCCGTTTGATAATGAATGAATTTCAGTTGGATAGCGGACGGCTTTTTTTGGGAACTAAGCGTCTAGTGTATCTTCCTCAAGAGATAGTTTTAGACGATGAAGATATTACGGTGTGGGATTTTTTGTTCAGCGGCAGACCTATTAATAAATTGCAAAATGACTTGAAAGATATATATACATTATTAGAGACAGCTGCTGGTGAAGAATGCGATAAGCTCCTTGAAAGAATGGGGAAACTTCAAGAGGAATTGGATTATTATGACGAATACAGAGCAGAGGACATTCTTCTTGAAATAATTAGCGGAATGAATATTGAAACTGAACTCTTACACAAAAAACTCAAGGAGTTGTCAGGAGGCCAAAAATCTAAAATATCATTTGGTCGAGTGCTTTTTTCCAAGCCAGAGATACTATGTTTGGATGAACCAACTAATCACCTTGATATATCTTCAATAAAATTTATAACGGAATATCTTCGTAATTATCAAGGAAGTGTTCTTGTTATAAGTCATGATATAAAATTTTTAAATGACATAGTAAACAAGATATTGTTTATAAATAAAGTTACCCATAAGATCCACGTATATAACGGCAACTATGATATTTTCAAAAAAATATATATAGAAGAGCAAAGGCGGCGAGAATTGCAGATTGTTCATCAAGAAAATGAAATAAAGAAACTATCTGAATTTGTTTTAAAAGCAAAACAAGCCAGTCGTACCAATCACGCATTAAAGCGAATGGGCATTGAGAGGGAGGAAAAGCTAAAAAAGAAAAAGAGTGAATTGCTTGCACGTGAACGCAAGTATAGAACTGTAAAAATCAATATAAAACCCAGACACGAATCTGCTGATATACCGTTAGAAGTTGAGAAATTGAGTTTTTCTTATCAGAATAATTCCCAACTTTATGATAAATTATCTTTCAAATTAAAGAGAAAAGAACGTTTTATCATAATGGGAGAAAATGGTGCAGGAAAATCTACACTTCTTAAATTGCTGGTAGGTATTATAAAACCAGATAGCGGAAATATAAAATATAACTTAAAGACAGAAGTATCTTATTACGCTCAAGAATTCGACTTACTTGACAGTACGAAAACTATTTATGAAACAATCCATGAATATGAAGGTAAAGAAAAAATAATTAGACAAATATTGGCGAATTTCCTTTTTTATGGTGATGATGTATATAAGAAAGTAGGAGTATTATCTCCAGGCGAGAAAGTTAGAGTTGCTCTATGTAAGATTTTGTTGGAAAAATCAAATCTATTGATCCTGGACGAGCCTACAAACCATCTTGATCCCGAAACACAAATCATAATCGGAAAAGTTTTTCGTGAATTTGAAGGAACTATAATATTTGTAAGTCATAGTTTAAAATTCATAGAGCAGGTTGGAGGAGATCATATTTTGCTTTTGCCATCGGGGAAAATAGTTGATTTTTCATTGGATATCATAAAGAATTATGAAAAGAAATGATATATTATCAGCATAATAAGGAGAATGTATATGCACAAAACTTTATATGAACTTGGAATAGGATTAAAACAATATCCATGTATTCCGAAAGAACACAGCTATTATCACTATTATATAGATCATTACAAATATATACATGAAGATGATAGATGGTTGAATGTTAAAGGACGACCGAGTTTTTATACAGAAATAGTAAAAATGTCGCTTCATAGTGCTACCCATGTGGATGCAATTTGTCACTATGCACTGAATAAAGTAGGATATAACGGAACTCAGATGGATGACAAAGACAATTATCCATATAGTTCAGATAAAATGCCATTAATACACGGAAAAGCTATAATGCTCGATGTTGCTGAATTTTGTAAAGAAAAACGACTAGCATCCGATTACAGAATAACCTCTTCGGTTTTAGATGCATGTGTTGTAGAACAGGGCGTGGATATTTCAACAGCAGATATTATTTTATTGCGTACAGGACAGATTCAATTTTTTCTTGATGATGATCCTTTAAAGTATTATGATGATTCTCCAGGCTTAGATCTTGATGGAATCTTTTGGTTCCGAGATAAAAAAATAATCGCAGTAGGAGCAGATAACTATTGCATAGAACACAGACCAATTGAAAAAAATGACTTTGATAATTTCTATCCATCCCACAGAGTACTTATTGGAGAATTAGGACTTTATGTTATGGAAAATTTAAATCTTGAAGAATTATCAATAAATAAAGTATACGAATTTGAAATGATTGCAGCACCGATTCGTTTCCATGGCGGCTCTGCATCACTTATTAACCCAATAGCTATGGTATGAAAGGATATATTATGATTATTAACATTATTGCATTGTTTTTACTTTTGTTATTCCTTGTTCAAGGATTACTTGCAATTGTTTTTTTCTTTATCAGACGAAAGAATAAAAAGGTGATAAATTCATTATCAAATAATACTTATTTGCCAAAAGTTTCAGTTATACTTCCATTCAGAGGACTTGACTGTAACTTTGAGGATACAATAAAAAGCTTATTAAATCAAAATTATGATGGAGATTATGAAGTTTTTTTTGTATCATCAGAAGAGAAATCTGTTGCAATAAGTTTAGTAAAAAAATATACTGAGGGCGTTGCGAATGCTCATTTTATTAATGCAGCTAAAACAAACACTTCAAAGTTTAGAAGTGATAAGGTAAATAATTTATTATGCGGTGTTAATGCGGCATCAAATGATTCTGATGTTTACATATTTATTGATTCAGATATTCTTCCACATAAGAACTGGCTTAAACAAATGGTTACTCCATTACAGAAATCGGATTGTGGAGTTACTTCCGCAAGTGCATGGATTGTTTCAGAAAAGAAGGATACTATATATACATTAGCTGCAAGATACTGGGATTTTCTTGCAACAACAATGATTACTTTCCCATTTACAAAGTTTGCAAGAGGTTTTTCTTTTGCAATGCGTAAGGAAACTTTTGAAATGATTGGTATGAAAAAAGTTTGGGAAAATGCATTTCATGATAATTTTACATTATCATCCGCAATAAGAAAACATAAAATGAAGATAATGTATATCCCGGATTGTTTAGTATCTGAAAATTTCTCCATAAGAGGATTCGAGTGGGTCAAATGGGTCAAAAGACAAGCACTTAACACTAAAGTAAACTTTAAAAAACTTTGGTCATTTGGATTTTTCTTTGTAACATTGCCAAGATTGATAGGCTTTATCGGCTTCTTTGTTTCATTATTATTAAGACTGGCTTTAGGAATGTCCAATCCAATAATAAATACCTTTTTAGCATGGCCAATAATATTTGCTATAACATCATTACTGGTAATATTTGCCGTATATCCTGATAGAAAATGTTACGACGATTATAACGGAAGTTTTTTTGAAAAGATCAAGCTATTATTTTCAGCATATTTTTCTGTAGTATATTGCTTCAGTTCAATATGGGCTGTAATATCAAATACTATGGAGTGGAGAGCATTAACATATCACGAAAAAACACCATATACAACAAGCGTTAAAGAAAGATGAGAATAAAAATGATGAACATGAAAAATAAACATGTATTTATAACAGGAGCTACAGGATTTGTAGGAGCACATATTACTAAACACCTTATTGAATTGGGAGCAAATGTCACTGTGTTGATAGAAAGGTGCGATAATACAAGCTATTTTAATATTAGTGGACTTAATAAAAAAGTAAATATCTACTATGGAGATATCTGCAATGATCACCTTATAGAGCAGATAATCGTTGAGCAGAAAATCGAAGTAATATTTCACCTTGCCGCAGTTGCTCTTCAAGATTTAGCATATAAAATTCCAAAGGTTACTTTTGAAGTAAATATTGTAGGAACATATAGTATTCTTGATGCAGCAAGACTGCATATGGATACAGTAAAAAGTGTTCTGATTGCATCGAGTGATAAAGTATACGGTGACAGTGACATATTGCCATATAAGGAGACACTTTCACTTCAAGGAAAAAATCCATATGATGTTTCTAAGGTGTGTCAAGATATGTTGGCGAGAAGTTTTTATCATAGTTATGGACTACCTGTAGTAGTAGGAAGATTTGGCAACATCTATGGACCAGGAGATAATAACTTCAACAGACTTATACCCGGAACAATACAAAGACTTGAAAATGGAAAATCACCATTGATAAGACGTCCTGCTAATGGTGTATTCAAAAGAGATTTCCTTTATATCAAAGACATTGTAAAAGCCTATATGCATATGTTATATAATATTGAAAAAGAGGGCGTAGTTGGAAATGCGTTTAACTTTGGAACAGGAATTGCTACAGATATAGAAACAGTTGTTAATAAGATCAAGTCTATAATGAATTGCGGGGATATTCCTTCTGTTATACAGGAAAGTGATGTTTCTGAAATCCTTATCCAGCAGTTGGATGCAGGCAAGGCATATAAACTGATCGACTGGAAAGCTGAGTATTCTTTGGATAAAGGTCTGACAGAAACAATAGACTGGTATAGAAATTATTATTTTTCTTTAAATTGAATGAAAAAAAGAGGTATTTATGAAGTGCAGCGTAATTGTTCCTTATGCAAATGTTGGTGACAGGATCATAAAACTGATCAATTCTCTTCAAAATCAAGATTTTGAAAAAAAACATTTTGAGATGATCCTTATTAATAATGGAGAAAAGGATGATCTTGAAGAACTGCTAAAAAGTACCAACACAAAAATGAATTATAAATTATTGTTTTACCCAGGATGCGGCAGGTCAAAAGCAAGAAATTATGGCATTGATGCTGCGATTGGAGAACTGTGCATTTTCATAGACGGAGATGAAGCTGCTCCTAAGAACTTCCTTTCATCTCAATATAAATTGTATTCCGAGAATGGACACTCTATAATGCAGATAGGTTTCAAAAAACAAATGTTTCTTAGCTCAATCAGTGAGAAATGCAACGATAAAGAGCTATTGAAAGTCGGAGAAAGATTTGAATTAGATAATCCGGAGTTCTATGGTCTTACGGATATTTGTTCATATTATTATATTAATGATATAAGGCATAAGATGCTTGAATACTATGAAAATGATTTTAGTAAAATCAAGTATAAGATGGTATTTACACAGTCATCAAATATGGCGATACCAAAGGCGGTTCTGAAGAAGTACGGCGGCTTTGATGATAACTTCAGAGGGTGGGGCGTTGAAGATTGGGAAATTGGCTATAGAATGATGAAAAATAATGTTGAGATAAAGTATAATCCCGATATAGAAGTTCTCCATTTTTATCATGTTTCTAATTATGATAAAAAGAGATTTTTAGAGTGGAAAAACAATTTGGATTATATGCTAAAAAAGTACAATGATCCTTTTCTCGTCAATCTTAAGGAATATGAGAATTTTTTTGATCCAATAAAGAGAAAAGAAATAAAAGAAAAATACCCTACAATAAATCTTTGGACAAGTATTTTTGAAAATATTGAAAAATGTCCATTTAATAAGAGGGATAGTTATGAAAGATAAAATAGTTGTAATTACTGGCGGAAGCCGTGGAATAGGAAGGGGTCTGGTTTATAAATTTGCTGAGGCTGGTGCCAAAGTTATTTTTACGTATCTCTCAAATGAAGAAAAAGCTTGCGAAGTAATAGAGACTGCCAATAAAAAGTATGGTATATTGGTTGATACAAAACAGGTTGATGGACGCTGTGAAAGAGAAGTAAAAAAATTTTTAGATTATATTTCTGAAAAATATGGACATATCGATGTTCTAATCAATAATGCCGGTTATATCACAAGGCGAAATGTTGAAGATATGACAGACGATATATGGCTTAATTCCATTGATACAAATTTCAATGCTGTAATGTATTTTTGTAAAAACTCTTTAAAGCTTATGAAGCATGGAAATAGCTCAATAGTTAATATTTCAACAGTATGTGCTGAGCAGCCATTAAAAGGACAGGCTGCATACAGTACTACAAAATCCGCAGTTGAAACTCTATCAAAGGTACTCGCACTTGAATATGCCAAGTATAAGATACGAGTAAATGTTGTTTCGCCTGGTTTTATCATGACTGAAAAGAAAAAAATGATGTCAGAACAGGATATACAAAATGTTATAGAATCTATTCCTTTAAAACGTGCTGGGAATTCTGATGATATAGCAAATGTAGTAATGTTTTTAGCCTCTGACGATTCTTCTTATATAACTGGGGCTAATATTCCAATTTCCGGAGGAAATCATCTGAGATGTTAAAGCCAAATGAAATGGTAAGTGTTATAATGCCAGTTTATAACAGGGGCAAAACTATAGAAAAATCAATTCAATCAGTATTTGAACAGACATATAAAAACATAGAATTGATAATAGTTGATGATTACAGTAATGATGATACGTATTTAACTTTACTGAACAAGTATAAAGAATGTGATAATGTCAAAGTTATAAAAAATGATGGACTTAAAGGTGTATCTGCAGCAAGAAACTGTGGGATACGTTATGCCGAAGGTGAATATATAGCTTTTCTTGATTCAGACGATACCTATCTTCCTAAACACATTGAAGAATCTGTTTCTGGAATGATAAAGTTTAACAAGCCGTTATCATTTGCATTGTGGTATGAAAAAAGCTTTGATAAAACTGGTCAAAGCATTACCAAAAACGGTGAACAAATTCAAAAAAATATATTAAGTCTGGCTTGTGAATTAGGTATTAATCACGACAATAAGCATATTGTTTTTGAAAGAGCTTTCTACGAATATTCATGTACTGGTTATTATTATTGTTATCATATAGATACCATGGTTGTAAAGAGAGAATTATTAAAGGACAAATTTCTTTTTAATGAACATCTTTATACAAGTGAAGATATAGATTTGATTTTGTCATTAATATATGAATACGGATTCCTTATGATAATGGACTATCATGCGATATATAATCAAGGTTCTGACAATCTTTTCTTTTTTATCAATAGAGAAAATGTTTGCTTGAAAGACATTATTGAAGATGAAAAAGTAGTTGAGCGTTTATCCTTGTGTTTGACCAATAAAATAAAGATGTATATAAATAGGATAGATTTTTTGAACAAGCATAAAAATGATTTAAAAATGTATGACAAATGTTTAAGAGTGTCAAAATATCTTATCTCAGATAAATATTTTGTACTTGGAATCATTAATCAGATATTGAATAAAGAAAAAGCATGTGAATATATGAAAAAATCAATTGAATATTCAATTGAAGATAATAACAGTAATAGTGAAGCAAAAGATTTTATTCAAAAAGTAAATGAAATTGGATTTACAATATATGAATGCGATATGAAAAAACACAACTTGTTTTAAAGAAAGAATTAAAGATTATGTTGAATATCATACGAAAGAAGCTGGGAGTTTTTATGAATTTGTTTTGTAAAACGATAGTATCAGCCGACAATAGTTGCTTTCAATAATTTAAGCCCATTTTCGGGATGTAAATTATAACAAATCAAGAGGTTTCTCAATTAATTTCCGTATAGCATTTATTATAATCATAAGCTTGAATACGATTTTGTATATTGCTAAAAAGTACTGGATTACTTAAAAATGATTATAAATCAAGAATAAAACCTAAAAGGAGGGAGAGATAGAAAACAAATTTGCACTTGATACGGAAAAGTCTAAGAAACTAGTAAAATTCAAAGGAGATTATATTATGTTAGAAAAAGCAGAGACTTTAGAAAAGGTTAGAGAAATTATTTCAGATTGTATTGATATCGATATCGATGATATCAAGGGAGAGTCATTAATATTCAAGGAATTGAACATTGAGTCAGTTGACGTTCTTGAAATCACTTTCCGTGTTGAACAGGAATTTGATCTGACAATGGGTGAAGGTGATTTCTGGAATATAGCTACGTTCCTGGCAAACGATGAAGAATTTAAAAACGGTCTTAATGATGAAGCAAGAGCTCGCATAAATAAGGAATTCGCGTTCTCCGATGAAGTTACAGCTTCTCTCAAGAGCCCATTTGATATTTATGATTATATCACTGTAAACGATCTTGTAAACTATATTATTAAAGTAAAGTGAAAAAGAGGAAACAATGCTTATAGATATTAGCGAAAAAGTTGTAGTTATAACAGGCGGAAGTAGCGGTATTGGAAAAGAATTTGTTAGAAAATTTGCTGACGAAGGCTGCAAAGTTATTTTTACATATCTTAATAACGAAATTTCTGCTAATGAACTGAAAGCTGAATTAACAGAGCAAGGAAAAAGCGTAGAGTGTTATAAGGTAAATAATGCAGTTCGTGAAGAGATTGATGCTTTCACCCGAACAATAATGAAAAAATATTCAAAGATAGATGTGCTCATTAATAACGCTGGATTTATTTCAAAAGGTTTGTTTTTGAATACTTCAAATGAAGTTTTTGAGAAAGCAATTGCAGTAAATCTTATGGGAACATTAAACTATTGTAAATCTGTTCTTAAAGGAATGATGATGCACAGAAGCGGAAGTATTATTAACATCAGTACTATTTCTGCTTTAAGACCAAGTTTAGGTCAGTCAGCATACAGTATTTCCAAGGCTGGAATTGAATCACTAACATATTCACTTGCACAGGAATGTGGTAAATATGGTGTAAGGATTAATACTATAGCCCCTGGACTTGTGGCAACTGATATTATTGAGTCTATGACTCAAAAGAGAAAGGACAAGATCCTTTCTATGACTCCGTTAGGAAGGAATGCAACTCCTGAGGATATTTTTAATGCAGCGTTATTTCTGGCATCAGATCTTTCTTCATATATTACCGGTGTTCAATTATTGGTAACCGGAGGAAGACATCTTCTTTAAGTAAGTATTATAAAGCACCTTATTAAATAGTATTTCATATCTTGCAGTATGTATATAAGGATAAGGTGCTTTACATTACTAAAAATACAGTAATATAAGGGTAAAAAACTTGAAAACATTAATAGATTAGGAGGAGAAGTACTTTAATAGTACTTTATACTAATGAAAAGAAAAGTTGTTATTTCAGCTGAAGGTATTGCAACAACATTGGGTGATTCTTTTTCTGAGATATTGGAAAAAGCAGGTTCTGGAAATGTTGGCATACATAAGATAGCAGATGATAAAATTGCAAATTCATTTTGCAAGTATTTAGGCACAATAGATTATATTGATGAAAAGAAACTTAAGATTCAAGGCAAGAATCTTTTAAATCGTGTTAATAAAATTTTATCTTATGCATTTTTAAAATCATTGGAAAATTATGATACAGCCGCTTTTCAAGGAAATGATGGATTATTCATTGGAACTCAGCTTCAGTATATAGATTCCGGTATGCTAAAAGCCATTTTAGAAAATTGTACTACTTTAGATGGCATTGATATTTCATTAATGGGAAGCTTTCTTAATAAAACATCTCCAATAAGTGGATTGAAGTTATTGCCGACTGTTCCTTCACATACATTTTCAAAAAATCTTGGCTTACATGGAAATGGTAATTTGTTCTATGCAGGCAGAACTTCCGGAATTGCAAACTTATGTTTAGCATATGAAGAGATAGCTTATGGTAGAATGGATCATGCTATTGTTGGTTCAGCTTTCTCTGTTGTTGATGACTATGAAATATTTGAATCATGTGGCAGCAAAATCGCAAAGAGAAATGAGAATTCAGATTCTGATAGTAAGATAATCTGTCCTTTTGATAAAAAACATTCTGGTTCTTGTTATGCTGAAGGAGCCTCTTGTCTCATACTTGAATCAGAAGAAGTAGCATTAAAGAACAATAATGAGATTATTTGTTATGTTGATGGATTTGCGATCAATTCTTTCCCAGAAAATGAGATAGCTGAATTATCAAGTCTAGGATTTATAAATGTTATGAAAAATGCATGTAAGTCTGCTGACATTTCATTTGACGATATCGATTGCGTATATACAAATGCAAATTCTTATCCTAATTGGGATGATGCTGAATTAAAAGCGATAAGTGAGGTTGGATCAACTCATAAATTTAGAGTTGCAAATACAAAATATGCATTGGGTGATTCCAATTGTGCTTCAGGTCTTATAGACTGTGCACTTGCGGCATATTCAATAAAAAACAATTGTAATTTTCCTCAACAGCCGCATCTTCAATTTAATGAAGGTGTATCAGCCCGTTTAAGAGAGTGTTTTAATTATGATAATAGCATTAACAGAGTTATTGTAAATAATGCAGGTGAATATGGTAATTATTGTTCTGTAATATTAAGTAAATATGGAGAGAAAAACAATGAATGAAAAGATCGTTATAACAGCAACAAGTCAGATAACACCTTTAGGAGCTGATTATAATGAAATTGAAAAGGCACTTGAAAATGGAACGTCAGGTATAAGCTATATCAAGCGTTTTAATACAGATTATTTTAGTGTAAAACACGCAGGACAGATTGATGAAACTGTTCTTGATTCGATTGAATACCCAATAGAAGGAAATATTCAGTTCAGAATGTTTTACTATTGTCTGACTAAACTTATGAAGAATTTTAAGCATACCTATTCAAAAGATAGAATCTGTTGCGTAATAGGCACTGATCCAAGTATCGGTACAAAAAAAGATTTTGAGAAAAACTTTGTTGAATTTTATAATTGCATAAGTGAAAATAAAATATCAATGGAAGATAAAAATAATAGACCTGCAATGGTTGATCCGATGTTGTTAAATTATTACGCAGCAAAGGATTTTGGAATATGCGGTCCATTTTTGTGTAATTTTGGTACTTGTGCTGCTGCCACACAAGCTATTGGTACAGGTATGGATCTTCTACGTGATGGAGTTGCTGACCTTGCAATTGTCGGGGCAGTTTCATCTAAGATCGATCCAATTTCATTTTCACGTTTGTGCCGACTTGGAGCTTTAGAAGATACTAAAGATGATCTTGAAGACAATTGTTGTCCTTTTGATAAAAGAAGATCTGGATTTACAATGTCAGAAGGCTGTATCCTTTTTACTTTGGAGCGTGAATCAAATGCTATTTTAAGAGAGAATGCGGTAATTCTTGCAGAAATAAGCGGTTATGGCGGAGCTTTGGATGGGTGTTCAATGACCAATCCTCATGATGATGCACTTGGGATGATCTTATCCATGGAAAGAGCTTTAGAGGATGCAAATCTTAGACCCACAGATATCGACTATATTAATGCACATGGAACAGGAACAGCTGTAAATGATGTTTATGAAACAAGAGCTATAAAAGAAGTCTTTGGAGATTATGCCAAAAAAGTTAGCATCAGCTCAACCAAATCAATGCACGGTCATCTAATGCATGCTGCTGGTGCAATGGAAGTATTGTGCAGTATATTAGCAATCCAGAATAGTATTATTTTTCCAACGATACATTACAATGTATCTGATCCCGAATGTGATCTTGATTATACACCAAATAAAGCAAAAAAGAAACATATCGACCATGTGTTGAGCAATAATTTCGGTTTAGGCGGTCAAAATGCAAGTTTAGTTATTTCACGATATAAAGGTAAAGAATAATGGATAATAAAAAAGATTTATTTCATATTTGGAGCAATAATTCTGAAAAAATAGCAATTCAATATAAGACAACCCAAATCACCTATAAAGTTTTAAATGAAATAGTAAACGAGAAGCTGGATTTTTTCAAATCGGTAGGAATAAAGGAAGGCGATCATATATCATTGAAAATAGTTGATCCACTTCTTTACTGTATAACATTGCTTGCATTGTGGAAAATGAATGTAGTAATTATTCCGATTGATACTCAGATAGCAGGAGATTTTTATCTTGATATATTAAATGAATCCGACAGCAATTATCTTATAACTGATACATACCATAAAGACGGAAAGAAATTTTTCGATTCCGATAAAGCATTACAAAAGATAATAATTTATTATGAAGGTCAAAATTTTATCTTAAATAATGAAAAATTCATCCCCCGGTTAACATGGGAGAAGGACAATAAACTTGAAGCGGAAAACGGGTTTATTTTACTATTTACGTCAGGTACAAGTAAAAATGGCAAGAGGAAAGGCGTATTAATAAAGAAGGAAAACTTTTTTAAAAATGCAGTTAAAGTTGCCGGTTACACACAGATAACGTGTGATGATTCAGTACTCATCACACTTCCTTTGACATACTGTTTTGCGTTATCTCAGTTATTGGCACATTTTTATGTGTGTGGGAAATGTGTGTTGACATTAAATTGTAGGATCACACAAAACATATTAGTTGAATTAGCAAGTACTCACGTAACAAACTATGCTTCGACTCCTTATTTTTATGAACAGCTTGATTTACAGACTGTTTCAAAAGATAGTCTAGATTTCAGCTCACTAAGATTTTTTATGTGTTCAGGAGCTTGTCTGACCAAAAATGTCGCACTTAATATAAAAAAGTGTTTTCCAAATGTAATATTATACAGTAATTACGGTCAAACAGAAGCTGCTCCGAGAATAGCATATAATCGTATTATATCAGAACACGATGATGTTGAGAGCGTAGGCGAACCTCTTGAAGGAGTTAAGATCGCTATTTTAAACGATAAAGGCCAAGAATTACCGAAAGGTGAAGTGGGTGAAATTTTTTATCTGTCAGATACTGTCATGGAAGGATACTATAAAAAAAATCTGATTGACAGAACAAAATTATATGATTCCGGTGATCTTGGATACATAAATCAAAATGGCAAATTGGTTATTGTTGGACGAAGTGATTCAATGATAAAGATTAATGGTCGCAAGGTTTTCAAAACTGTTTTAGAAGACCGAATGCATGTGATTAAATGTATAAAAAGTATTCATATTAAAAAGGAACGACATAATTATTTGGGTGAATATTTTGTGGCATATATAGTTTTAAAAGAAGGTTATGAGGGAAATACAGCTCTTCAGCAGATAAGAGAGTATTGTAAAAAACATTTTGATAAATATGAAAGGCCAAAAAAATTTGTTTTATGTGACAAATTCAAGATTAATTCCAATAACAAGGTTGTCATATAGGAGGTGCTTTTTCTGTGAACTATATGAAGATGGTCGCATTTAAAAATGTAACACAAACAGAAAGCGATTCATTATTTATATTTAAAAATAGTGAAGAAACCAATTCTTTTGATACTGACAGTATTGTTCCAACATTTATGCTCATTGAAGCACTTTTTCAATCAGCTGGAAAAGTTGCAAGAGAGGGCTCTGGAAATAATAGAGGTGCATATATAGTAAGTTTTAGTAAACTGAAGTTGAAGAGACCAATCTTTAGTTATGAGAAGCTGGAAATACATTCAAAAATACTATCAACGAATGGTTCAAATGGCTGCTTCTTTTTCACTGTAAGTGCTAAGGTAAAAAACGAGACAGTATTGGAAAATATGTCTCTGATTTTGAAGCAGGACAAGTACATAAAACCAAAATTTCTGAATAACTGTACTGTTTTAGATTCAGAGGCACCTTTATACAAATTGTCATTCTGAGCAGAGATAACGCTTAAAAATGCTTATTTAAGTCAAAAAAAACGAATTTGCACTCAATGCACATATTTGTGGGCAATGTCTGTTATAAAAAGTCGAGAAAGTAGTGTTCTTAGTATCAAAGTGTCACTACATCTGCTTCTAATTATTAATAAAAAAGCATAATACTTATAACTGAAATCAGCAATTTGCTGTGTTTATATTTGGTGAAAGATGGTGATGTTTTGAACGTTGAATTAGTAAATCATGTTAAAATGCGAATATATTATAGCAAGACTGATGCAGGCGGAGTTGTTTATTATGGAAATTATTCTCACTTTATTGAGATTGGTTTCACAGAATGGTTTAGGGAATTTGCAAAGCCTCTGACTCAAATTTACTCAGAAGATGATATTTTGATGGCAGTTCAAGAAGTTCATCAAAAATATATAAATTCATTAAGGTATGATGATGAGATATGTATAACCACTAAGCTTTTAAAGATGAAACAGTACTCTGTGAATTTCGAGATTAACATTTATGTTGATGAGAGATTATGTTTTATTGCTAATATAAGTCTTGTACCTAAAAATTATAAAACGCGAAAGATTGCTATGATACCTAATGATGTATTGACACACATTAAAGAAAGTGTAGGATGAGCTGATATGCAAAATATTATGGTTGATACTATTGAAAACATAAGTGAAAATAGTATTGTTACTTCAAAGTATTTTTCAATAAATGAACAAGTCTTTGAACAACATTTTCCAGGAAATCCCGTTGTCCCGGCTGCTTTTACAGTTGAAGCCGCTATTCAGACTGCAAGATTATTTGTATGGATGAAAACGGAACTTAAGTATTCTTTGATAGGATATTCATTTAATAAGTTTAAGTTTAAAAAGCTTTTACATCCAGGCAGCATTTTAAAGACTTGTGTAAAGTTTGAAAACGTTGAAGATTTATTTAACAATAACGCTGATATCCGTATTTTAGTAGAAGGATTTAATGACAATTATATTATTTTTACTGGAGAGATTATATGTAAAAATATTGCATCTGATATGATACACAATGTTGAAAACTGCGAGCTTTATTTGCATTATCTTGAAAGAACCATGCCTTCGAGAAAAAAAGACAATGAAAATGAAATATAAAAGCTGATATTTTTTTAATAATCGACTGTGTAAAAAAACTAACAGAATTTTTAACGAATTGGCAGATGAATTTTTTGTAATTACATTTGTATGATAAGTAAAAGAGCGGATCATTTATGTTAATTTGAATGATCTATCTTTTTATTTGCACGTTTTTATATGAATAGTTGATTATGATATTTTTCTTTTTTAGATATCAATCAGGTATAGACCTTGAATGAGAATATCTATAAGAATATGATAATATTTATAAGAACGGAGAATAAAAAATGGAAAAAGATAAGAAAAAGTCTTTTTTAAGAGAATTCTTTAGTTCATCAGCGTATCTAATAAAGTCGGCGTTTAAATGTGATTTTTTTAGTGCTGTTTGTATTCTTTTAAAAAATATAATAGTTGCGATCATTCCTTCTATACAGGTTATAGTTGTGGCAGACTTTCTTAATAAATCGGTTGAGTGTATCAATGAAGATAAAAGTGTTAAGAGTATGTATTCATACATCATTAAATTGATATTGGTAATTGGAATTCCGATTATATTAGATAAGGTAACCGTTTTCTTTAATGTTCGCTTAAAAAATAATTTCAGATTAAATATATGCGGTGAATTTGCAGAAAAAAATTCAAAATTGTCTTATAAACATATAGAAAATCCTAAAACTGCAGAATTAGCTGCACGAGTATTAAAACTTCCAGAAGATAAATTTATGGATGGCTATGATAATTTAGTCCATTTTATCTATCTCGTAATTCTGATTGTTAGTATAATGTCGATCATTGCAACGCAAGTTCTGTGGGCAGCTTGCTTGATCGTTATAAGTGCAATCCCACTTTTATATCTTTCTATAAAAAGTGGAAAAGGCAACTATCAGATGAATAGAGATACAACTGTTTATTTAAGAAAGTATCAATATTTAGGTGAAGTTCTTACATCAAGAAACAGTGTTGATGAAAGGATGCTTTTTAATTATAGTGAGTCTATCAATAAGGTTTGGTCAGAAAACTATGAGATTGCAAGAAAGCAGCTCTTTAAAACTGAATTGATGTGGTGGATAAAAGTCAAAGCAGGATGCATCCTAACAGTATTAGTTTCCTTGATAATTACTATTTCTCTGCTTCATCCGGTAGTCAATGGTGTAATAACAATAGGTATGTTTATGGCACTTATAAACGCTACTTACAGTTTGGTAAACCGAATGGGATCAGAACTTGCCAATACTATGGACAAGATAGTTCAGAGCATAGAGTACATATCTGATGTAAAGGAATATTTAAGCCTTAGTGAAACGGAAGGAGCTCTTGATCTTCCTTCACTGAAAAACCCTGAGATAAAGTCAATTGAATTCAAAAATGTCAGATTTAAATATCCTGGTACTGAAAAATATATTCTTAATGGAATTAATTTAAAGATGGTTGGCGGAAAGCATTATTCAATTGTTGGAGCTAACGGTTCAGGAAAAACTACGATAACTAAGCTGTTAACAGGTTTGTATGATGAATATGAAGGCGAGATACTTATAAATGACATTTCAATAAAAGAGTATTCAATGTCAGAATTAAAATCATTTTTTTCTCCTGTTTATCAAGATTTTTCAAAATATAGTATAAGCCTTCGTGATAATATCCGTATTGGTAAGATAGACAGAACTGATTTTACTGATGAAGACCTTTATTCAATTTTAAAGCAGGTAAATGCAGATGATATTATCCAGAAATTGAATAATAACCTTAATACACATTTAGGAAAATTGAAAGAAGACGGTGTCGATCTTTCAGGTGGACAATGGCAGAAAATTGCTTTGGCTCGTAATATTTTCAATGATGCACCGTTCAAGATACTTGATGAACCAACTGCAGCACTTGATCCTATAAGTGAAAGTAATCTTTATGAGAAATTCGGAGAGGTATGTCAAAATAAGACTACGCTTTTTATCAGCCACAGGCTTGGGTCAACAAAATTTGCTGATGAGATCTTTGTGATAGATAAAGGTATTGTAGCAGAAAATGGTTCTCATAGTGACCTCATGATGCATAAGGCATTGTATTATAGTTTATATGAAAGTCAAAGGAGCTGGTATATGTAATGAGTAATAATAAAAACGGAAAAAAATACTCATTTATCAATTGTGTATTGAGAATACTAAGAATAGCTTTTTGTGTCGGGCCTGTTTATATAATAGTAAATAATCTCATGGCTGTGGTAAATGGTACATCTCAAGGAGTTATTACTGTTATTACTCAAAAATTTTTTGATACTGTTATTTCTGCGGTTAATGACAATTCAACTTTTAAAAAAGCAATATTTATGGCTTGTGTTCTTGCAATCGCATCTATTATAGCACAGATCATTAATGGCTTGAACAATTTTATGGCTCAAAGTTATTTTAAAAAAATAACCGGAAGATTCAAT
>AUXO014083444.1_pt1 | contig 18973 bp, 27 predicted proteins | sample 768731 | NCBI WGS metagenome assembly AUXO01 (sample SAMN02715735, study PRJNA202380) | gut metagenome | biome: sheep rumen | host: Ovis aries | place: New Zealand: Palmerston North
GATAAAAGCAAATTTAAAGAAAATAAAAAGCCTATTAGTTGTTGGCAAAGTTGGTAAAATATGAAAGAAATAACAGTATTAAACAGAATAAGCAAGTTAGTTGAAAATATAGATTACAGGTCATTATACATAGAAATTAAGACAAACAATGATAGATATATCATAGAAAAAGAAAAGTCAAAAGTAATTGGATTTAGGAAAGAATAGTAGGTGAGGAGCGTGGCTAAGTATGATTGGAAGCAGTTAGAAAAAGAATATATATTAGGTGATTATAAAAGTGTTAGTGCCTTTTTAAAAGATAAGGGAATAAATGCCACAAGCGGAAGTACAAAAAAAGCGGTAGTTGGCTGGAAAGAGAAAAAAGCACAGAAAGAGCACTTGAAAAGCACAAAAGTAATAGAAAAGGCCATTGAAAAAGAATCTGAGAAGGAAGCTCAACAAATAGTAAAAGTAAAAGATGTAGCCAACGACTTGCTAAAAAAAATAGTACAAGCATACGAAGAATTAGATAATCATATAGTTACAAATAAGACAAAAACCAAGACAGTTCAATACGATTATAAATGCAATAAGCCATCAAAAGAGACTATTGAAGAAAAAGAAGAAAAGAAATCATATATAAGCATTATAGACAGAAAAGGTTTAAAAGAACTTACATCTGCCTTGAAGGACCTAAATGATATTCTAAACAATAATGTAAATGGTAATGAGGGAAGTCAGTCTCTTGCTGAAATTATACAAAAAGCATATGAAAACAAAGTAGGTGATAAATAATGTTATCTACAGAAGCAATATTATATTATAAAGATAGACCAGTCGAGTTTGTAAAAGATATTATAGGAGCAACACCAGATGATATACAAGGAGAGATATTAACAAGCGTAGCAGAGAATCAATTAACATCTGTACGTTCAGGTCATGGTATAGGTAAGTCAGCATTACAAAGCTGGCTTATTTTATGGTTTATGTGTACTAGACCATTTCCAAAAATACCATGTACTGCACCTACGAAACACCAATTGCATGACATTTTATGGGCTGAGGTTTCAAAGTGGTTAAATAAAGGATTAAAATCAGAAATAGAGTGGACACAAGAAAAACTATACATGAAGTCAAATCCGGAAAATTGGTTTGCAGTACCAAGAACTGCAACACAGCCAGATGCATTACAAGGATTTCATGCTGATCACTTGCTATATATCATAGATGAAGCTTCAGGTGTAAAAGATGTTGTGTTTGAGCCTGTTTTGGGAAGTTTATCAACACAAGATGCAAAATTAATCATGTGTGGAAACCCTACTCAATTGAGTGGTTTCTTTTTTGATAGCCATAACAAAAACAGAAGTATATACAACACATTTAAAGTATCTGGAGAAAACTCAAAAAGAGTCTCTAAAGATTATATTAAAATGATAATTGATATGTATGGGATAGACTCGGATGTATATAGAGTGCGTGTTGCAGGAGAATTTCCAAAAGCAATGCCAGACAGTTTTATACAACTGGACTGGGTTGAAAATTGTAGTAAAAGAACAATAACACAAAGCTATCCAAGCAATAGAGTTGATATAGGTGTTGACGTAGCAAGGTATGGAGATGATCAAACAATAATATGCACCACTTTTGATAAAAGAAGACAACAAAAGCCAATCGAAATCAATCATAATGACACTATGCAAGTAACAGGTGCTATAGTACAACTTGTGAACAAATTAAGAAGTCAGCATATAGGAATACCAATTCACATCAAAATAGATTGTGATGGTTTAGGTGTTGGAGTTTACGACAGATTAAAGGAAATAAAGCGAGAACAAAATTGGAAAACAGTTACATTGTATGAATGCCATTTTGGAGGAAAAGGTGGAAAGAATAGAGATGAAGAACCAATTGAGTTCAGCAACTCAACAGGGTTAATGTGGGGATTACTAAGAGAAAAACTAAGAAGTAATGAAATTGAATTATATTACAACGACAAACAAATCACACAAATAACAAATAGAAAATACAGGATTAATTCTGATGGAAAAATAGAGTTAGAGAAAAAAGAAGAAATGAAAAAAAGAGGGCTAACATCTCCAGATTTGGCAGATGCGTTGGCCCTTTCTTTATACGAACCAAAATCAGGAGTATATTTTGCTAATCAAATGAAGGGAGCGAGAAGATGATAACTGAAATGGAAAGAATTGATTTTATATTAAAAGAAGGTGCGAAAAATGGAATGCCACTTACAAAATTTATCAAGACTCAAATTGAGGAATTTAAGCAATCGCAACAATACAAAGAAATGCTCGAAGGTGGGAGATATTACAAAAATGATGGAGATATTAGGGATAAAAAAAGAACATACATAGATGAAGATGGAACTGAAAGAGTTTCTCCACATGCAAAAAATTATCAATTAAAACATCCAATAATCTATAAAATGATAAATCAAAAGGCAGGATATTTAGTAAGAGAAAAGCCTACTATAAAACAAATAATTGAAAAAGGTCAAAAGGAAGATGAAGATTATAAAAAGGTAATGAAAAAGATTTTCAATACCAAAATGCATAAAAGACTTAAATATACATTAATAGAGGCTGTAAAAAGAGGAATGACTTGGTGGCAATTATATATAGATGAAAATGGCGATTTTAAAGTGAGATTGCGTTATGCTACTAGAATAGTTCCTTTATGGAAAGATGAAGAACATGAAGAACTAGATGGAATAATAATGTTTTATGATATTCAAGTCTATACAGATGACAATAACAAGGAAATAAAAACTAAAGTAGAATATTATGATAATGAAGGTGTGAGATACTACATTTATGATACTAACAATCTAATACAAGATGTTGAAGAAGTAGAAAAAAGAAGTGATTTAATTATAGGAAAAGATATAGAGGGAACATCTATTTTATCACATTTTCTAGTAAATGGTAAGGCTAGATTGTGGGAAAAAGGAATACCGTTTATCTATTATAAGTACAACGCAGAGGAATTGCCTTTAATACATTTTTTAAAATCTCTGATAGATTGTTATGATGAGTTGAATAGCATAACAGGAGATGAGATTTATGAAGCACCTGATGGAGTAAATGTTGTTAAGAATTATCAAGAAGAAGCTGGAACATTTCAAAAAAATCTAAAAACATTTAACACTGTTTTTTTGGATAGTGACGGAGAATATGATAGAAAAGGTGTAGAAATCAATATAGAGGCATTCAAAAGTTTCATAGAACAACTAAGAAAAGATATATATGAAGGAGGTTCAGGCGTAGATACACAATCAGAAAAATTTGGCACACAAGAATCTGGAGTTGCATTAAAACAATTATACGCTGATCTAGATTTAGATTGCAGCAATATTGAGACAGAGTTTCAGAGTAGTTTTCAACATTTTAAAGGATTTGTTGATGAATGGCAATCAATAAAAGAGAACAGAGATTATTCTGAGACGGAGCTGGAATGGATATTTAATAAAACAATGACAGTAAATGAAAAAGAATTAATTGAAAACTGTAATAATAGTATAGAAGTTTTAAGTAGAAAAACAGTATTAGCACGCCACCCATATGTAACTAATGTAGAGGATGAACTGCAAAAGATAGAAGAAGAGAAAAAAGAACAGAAAAAAGAAAATGAAAGCGAATACGCTAAAGCTATAGAACAATTAAGAAATAATAACAATAATAATAACCCACAAGAGGGTGATAATAATGAGTAATTCAGAATACTGGAGTAAAAGATTTGAACAACTAGAATTATCACAGCTACAAAACGTAGATAAATTTAATGATATTTTAAATGAAGAATATGACAAAGCACTTGCATCTATTCAAAAAGAAATAAATAACTGGTTTGTAAGATTTGCAGTAAATAATCAAGTTTCATTAAAAGAAGCTAAGAAGTTATTAAATTCAGATGAATTAAAAGAATTAAAATGGAACATAGATGACTATATTAAATATGGGGAAGAGAATGGCTTAGATTTAATCTGGAGAAGAGAACTTGAAAATGCAAGTGCAAAAGTACATATTTCGAGATTAGAAGCATTGCAAATGCAGATACAACAGGAAGTAGAAAAATTAGGATATAATCAAAGTCTAGAAACAAAAGAATTTTTGATAGACACATATCAGAATAATTATTATCACACAGCATATGAGATACAAAAAGGGATTAATTCGGCTTTTATAATACAAGCATTAGATACTAATATTATCAAAAAAGTAATATCAAAACCATGGACACCTGACGAATTTACATTTTCGGATAGAATATGGAAGAACAAAAAAGAATTAATAAATTCACTACACACAGATTTAACGCAAATGCTAATTAGAGGAGATTCTCCAGACAAGTTAATATCAAAGATAGCAAAAGAATTTAATACTAGTAAAAATAAAGCAGGTAGGTTAGTAATGACTGAATCTGCTTTTTTCGGATCCGCAAGCAGAAAAGACTGTTTCAATGACTTAGATGTAAAAAAGTATGAAATAGTTGCTACATTAGATATACATACAAGTGAAATATGCAGAGGATTAGATGGAAAAGTCTATGATATGAAAGATTATCAGGAAGGAGTTACAGCTCCACCTTTTCATCCTTGGTGTAGAACTACAACAGCTCCATGGTTTGCAGATGAGTCGAAATACGTACAAAGAGCAGCCAGAGGCATAGATGGAAAGACATATTACATTCCAGCAAATATGAAATATAATGAGTGGTATGAAACGTACATTAATTCAAGTATAAATAAAAAGCAAGAGTTTGAATTTCAACAGAAGTCAAACAAAAACTACAATAAAGATTATGAGCAGTATATAAAATATAAACAAAAATTAAAAAATGATTTTACACAATCATTTGAAGATTTTCAGAAAATGAAGTATAATAATTTAAATGAATATAATGATATAAAATATACATATAGATTGAAAGAACATTACGATTTAGTCGTAGAAAAGGGAGAATTGTCAGTATTAGTAGATTTTAATACATATAAGAATATAGACAAGCAAGTTCAGAAAAAATTGATTGGACAAGTAACGAAGAATGGAATCGAAATTAAGTCTTACTCAAAGCATTTTATTGATAGAATATGTGGCAGTATTGAAGAAAAAAGAGAAGGAGTAAACATTAAAGACATATTAGATACAATAAATAATAGCGAAGATTTCAAAATGTCGAAGAAAAATAACAGCATAAAAATCATAGGAAAGAATAATATTGTTTCAATCAATCCTAAAACTGGAAATTTAATTCAAACAAATCCATACAGTAAGGAGGAATAAAAGATGGTTGTTGTAAATAAAGAACAAGAGCAGATATTAAAAAAATACAATATAGAGTTATCAGACTACAATACAATAGCACAATTATTAATAGATATAGATGACGAAATGACTAACTATTTGAATGAAAGTGATGAACCTTTACCTGAATTTTATGAACTGCAAAAGGTATATGATGAATTGTACAAGGAATCTAGTGTCAAATAATGTCGAATTATGTCGAAAAAAAGTTATTGATTTTCGATTTCGTATATAATATACTTCTTTTATAGAATATATAAGAGGAGGAAAATATTATGACTATAGCAGAAGAAATAAAAAAGAATTGCTCAGCTATGCTTAGGGTAGCAAATTCAGGGGCAATAAAAAGTGCAGAAACAATGTTGATGAATAATGAAAATGTACAGTATGCTATCATAGCTAACGTGTACAATGTGAAAAATGAAGGAAAATTAAAAGTAAATACAGGCATAAAACTAAAAAATAGAATTTCAGCTGTAGTAGTAATAACAGACAAAAGAGTATTTTATTGTAGTTCTTCTTTAGGAAATGTTCAAAGCAAACAAATTAGATTACAAGATATACAATCAGCAGATTATTCAACTATGATAGGAAACGCAACTATTAGAATCCAAGGTGTTTCTGATATGATGATAATAGAAACAACTAAAAAAGTAGCTGAAATAATAATTCCAAAAATAAACGAGTTGCAAAGTAATATAGATACAAGTCCTGCATATTTTAACAATGTGTCAAATGCAGATGAAATTCTGAAATATAAAAAATTATATGATGAGGGGATCATAAGTCAAGAAGAATTTGAAAAGAAAAAACAAGAATTATTGAAGTAAATATAGTTATTAAAAATAGGCATCTTAACTGATGTCTATTTTTTATATAAAAATTAGTCAAGAGGTAGACTTAACAATTGCCTCATAGATTTCAAATACAAGGTAGATGGAAAACTACCTAAAAAAGCCTAGTAAGAGAAAACTATAAAAAAGGAGCATATATGAAAAAAGAAGATTTACAAGCTCAGGGGCTAACAGAGGAACAAATAAATTTTGTATTTGCTGAAAATGGGAAGGATATAAAAACATTACAAGATGAAAATGCAACTCTAAAAGCTCAGAACTCACAATTAGAAAATGACAAAAAAGTTCTTGAAAAGGAAAAAGGAGAAAAAGAAAAAGCTCTCAATGAACTTCAAAAGAACACTATAACAACAGAGGAGTATAACAGAAAAATCAAAGAAATTGAGTCTAGTGCAAAGAAAGAACATGAAGATTATGTATTTAATCAACTACTAGACCAAACTCTAGCAGAATGCAAAGTTTTAAAAAATGAGGATGCAATTAGATCTGTCAAAGGCCTACTAGACATGGAGAAAATATCTATTGCACAAGACAAAAAATCACTAATTGGGGTAAAGGAACAATTAGAAGAAAAAAAGAAAACATCACCATTTTTCTTTGAAACAAAACTTGGAGGAAGTAATCCAACTGAACCAGGTGGAAATGGAACAAAAGGTGATGGAGGCGAAGAAATTAGTATGGCTTCTAATTTCGCAAAAGAGGCTAATAAAAGTGAAAGCCAAGAAAAGAAAAGCCAATTTTTTAATTAATAGGAGGTACAAATTATGTATGTAAACAAAGAAAGTGTAAATGAAGTAAATTTTTTAGCATCTGCAAAATTCCAAAATTTTACTTATCAAGTAGACGATACTGGAATTACAGCTGATGCAAATGGAAAGAAAATTGTTCAAGCAGGAACAGTGTACAAAAAAGATGGAAGTGCAATAGGTTTAATTTTTGCTGATGTAGATGTGACACATGGACCACAGCCTGCTGCAGTAATGGTAGAAGGATATGTTATAGAAAGCAGATTGCCTGCAACAGTAAGTGCAGAAGACAAAGCAACTATGACAGGAATTAAATTTAGATAAAGAAAAAAAGGTAGCAATAAAGAGCTATCTTTTTTATTGAAAAAATAATAAAAGGAGGAATTTAATATGCCTAAAAGTGTATTAGAATTATTTGAACAAAAAGAAATATTAAATTATTTAAAAGAAAGAAAATTCCCAGCAATGATGGGAGAGGAATTATTTCCAGAAGTAAAAAAACAAAGTTTAAAATTTGACATGTTAACAAACGCAAGCAAAACACCTGTTATTGCTAGTGTGCATGGATTCGATACAGAGTCTGAAATAGGACAAAGAGAAGGACAAAAGATGGCTATTGAGCTAGCTTTAATTAAGAGAAAAATGCAATTAAAAGAAGAAGATATAATTGCATTACAAAGTCCACGAAATGATGCAGAATTAAAGGCATTAATGAAAGATGTTTATAATGACATTGACAATCTAGTAGAATCAGTAAAAGCTAGAGTAGAAAAAATGAGAATGGACGTTATTGCTAATGGTGTTATAACATTAGATGAAAATGGGTTGAGTGCAACGATTGATTACGGTGTACCAGCAACAAACAAAGTTGCAAATGTTGATTGGAGTTCAGCAACATCAAACCCTATCAACGATATCCAGACATGGGTAAATCAATTAGATAGCGTTCCTGCTAGAGTAATTACATCAAACACAATTCTTGCTAAAATACTTGCAAACAAGAATGTCGTCAATGCTTTATTTGGAAAGGATACAACAAGAATTGCAACATTAGGAGAATTAAATAATTACTTAGAGCAATTACAATTACCAAAAATCTATACTTATGATAAAAAGTATAGAAAAGTAAATGCAGATGGCACATATTCAAAACATAGATATTTCCCAGAAAATAAATTTGTAATGATTCCGGGGGAAACTTTAGGAGAAACTTTGTATGGGCCAACAGCAGAAGAAATAAGATTACAAACAAAACCAGGCATAGACGTTTCAAATATTGGAAAAATATTAGCTATGGTATATGAAGAAAGTGTTGATCCAGTTTCAACATGGGAGAAAGCTGTTGCTACTGCATTACCAGCATTAAATTGTGCTGATGAAATTTTCCAAGCAACAATTAATATAGGGTAAAGACGATTAGTCTTTACTCTATAATTTTATTATAAGAGGTGAAAATGATGAAAAAAGTAAGTATTAAAGATGCCGGATTAAAACTCAATGGTAGTTGGCATTATAAGGGTGACGAAGTAGTTGTTGATGATAATGAATATGAAGCTAATAAAGATTATTTAATACTTTTAGAAGATATGACTGGAAATAATGAGAGAAAAATAGAAATCGTAGTAGAAGATGAAACAATTGATATTGATAAATTAAAAGCCGATATAGAAATATTCGTTCAGAATTATAACAATATAAAGGATGAAAAAGAAGAAACAAATACAACTACAGAAACTGAACCAACATTAGAAGAACTAAGAGCAAAAGCTAGTGAACTAGGGATAGACGCTTCAAGAATGACAAATAAAGATAATATAATAAAAAAAATTAATGAAGCAGAAGCACCAATGTTTGGTGAGGAAGAAACAAATACAACTACAGAAACTGAATAAGTAGGTGGTTAATTTGAATATAATAAATGAAATTCAAAGTAAGGTAACATTTAATATTGAAAATTTAATACAAAGACTCAGAGATGATTTTGGCATAAAAAATAAAAATAGTGAGCAAGTAAATTATGTGTTATTTGATACTTTAAATATAATATTAAATACGATAAATCAGCGAAAACTGCCTAAAGAGTTGTATACAGTATGGTATAGGATGACAAAAGATTACTGGGATTTAAACGGATATGGAAAGTATTCAAACAACGATAATGACTCATCATCAGATGAAAATAAGCAAATAAAAAGTATTGCCATTGGAGATACGACCACTACATTTGCTGACACGAATACACAAGTAAAGGTAAACGGAATTACATACAGCACTGGTACTATTAATTTTTCAGAAGATGCTTTAGTAGAAAAGTATAAAAAAGAGCTATATAAACATAGAAAAATGAGGTGGTAGTATGACTTACATTAATGAGGTTAGAGAAGCTATAGAAAGTACATATATTGGACTTTGTGATGTTATAGAACACATCAAGAAACGAAATCCAAAGAATAAGCAAAATGAGTATACTAATGAAACAGTGTTAGAAGAACAAAAATGTAGGTTGTCATTTGAAACAGTAAGCAATACCAATCAATCTGAAACAACCAATAATGCAGTTCAAATTGTAAAGTTATTTATAGCGCCAGAACTAGAAATAAAAAAAGGTTCTAAAATCATAGTGACTCAAAATGGCAGAACTACAGAATATAAAAATAGTAGTAAACCTGCAGTATATGAAACGCATCAAGAGATAGTTTTAGAACTATTTGATGGGTGGTCATAATGGCAAAATGGGGAAAGTGTGATTTTAAAGAACTGCGTGATTTTCAAAAAAAGATTGAAAAACTTGCACAAGGTGATGCAGTTAGATTTTATGAAAACTGTGCAAAAGAATTGGCTGCAAGGCTACTTAGAAAAGTAATCAAAAGAACACCTGTAGGCAAAAATCAATATGAAACTAAAATTGTAAATGGTAACGTAAAAAAGTATGTAGTCAAAAATGGTGGGACTTTAAGAAGAGGATGGACATGTAAAACACAAAAGGAAGCTGAAAGCGGAAGTAGTTCAGATGCAATTTCTTGGGCTAATTCATTAAAAGTAAAAAAAGTCGGCAATACATTTGAAATTGAGGTTGTTAATCCAGTAGATTATTCAAGTTATGTTGAATATGGTCACAGACAAGAGCCAGGTAGATTTGTGCCAGCAATAGGCAAAAGACTTGTAAGTTCATGGGTGCCAGGCAAATTTATGCTAACTATTTCTGAAAAAGAACTAGAAAGTGAAATACCAGGTATACTTGAAAAGAAAATAAATGAATTTCTAAAGGAGTGTTTTTAATGGAATTAACATTAAAAAGTATACTAGATGCTATAACAATAAAATTAAATGAGTTATTTGGAGATGACTATAATATAGAAACTGGAGAAGTAAAACAAGGTTTTGAAACACCTTGTTTTTTTGTTAAGTGCCTAAATGGAGATGATAAATTTTATAGAGGCAAAAGATATGAAAGAAGTTTAAACTTTAACATTATAGGATTCTCTGAGAATGACATTGAAACAGAATTATATGATATGCTGGACAAACTTTATTTACTAGAGTGTATTACTTTAGAAAATGGCGATTTGCTAAGATGTATCAATCTAACACACAGAATAGAAGATAATGTATTACAATTTTTCTTTGATATTAAATGTTTTATATATAAACAAACTATAGAAGATGACATTGAACATATGGAGTCTATGTCTGTAGAAATCAATTAATAGGAGGTATAAAAATGCCTAAGAGTACAGAAAATGTATATACAAAAGAACAAATAATGAAAAGCAAAAAATATAAAAATAGAGTTGACTTATTGGGAGCAATTTTAAGTGACTCTAAACAATACACACTACAGGAAGTAGAAAGTGAAATAGATAAATTTATGAAAAGGAAGGTGTAGTAAATGCTAGGTGGAGGAAATTTTACAACACAAAACAAAAAATTACCAGGAACATACATTAATTTTGTTAGCGCAAATAGAACTGCTGCAAACATTTCTGAAAGAGGTGTAGCAGCAGTAGCACTAGAATTAAACTGGGGAAATGATACAGACATTTTTAGTGTAAGTGCAGAAGATTTTGTAAAAAATGCATTAAAGATATTCGGATATAGCTACGGGGACACAGCCATGCAGAAATTAAGAGAATTGTTTTTAAATGTAAAAACACTATACGTATATAGATTAAACAATGGTGGAGTTAAGGCAACAAATACATATGCAACAGCAAAATATAGTGGTACAAGAGGAAATGATTTAAAAGTTGTTATTGCACAAAATATAGATGAAAGTTCAAAATTTGATGTTTCTTTATATTTAGGAACAACATTAGTAGACAAACAAACAGTAGCGAATGCATCTGAATTAGTAGATAATGATTTTGTTACATGGAAGAAAAATGCAACACTTGAAGCAACTGCAGGAGTGAGTTTAACAGATGGAACTAATGGAACAGTTGCAGGAGAAGCTCATCAAACATTCTTAGATAAATTAGAAACATATAGTATAAATGCTTTATGTTGTGCATCAAATGATACAACAATAAAACAATTATATATTAACTATACAAAAAGAATGAGAGATGAAATTGGTGTTAAATTTCAAACAATTGTACATAATGCTACTAATGCAGATTATGAAGGAGTAGTTAATGTAAAAAATAATATTGTTGCATCTACAACAGCAGAACAAATAAATGCAATTTATTGGATAACTGGTATAATAGCAAGTTGTGCAATAAATAAATCAAATACAAACAAAATTTATGATGGGGAATATGAGATAAATGTTAATTATACACAATCACAGTTAGAAGAATGTTTAGAACAAGGATTTTTTGTTTTACATAAAGTTGGAGATGATGTGAGAGTTTTAGAAGATATAAACAGTTTAGTAACAAAAACTGATGAAAAAGGTGAAGATTTTAAATCAAATCAAACTGTAAGAGTAATAGATCAAGTCGCAACAGATATAGCAACATTGTTTAATAAAAAATATCTTGGAAGTGTACAAAATAATGCTTCTGGCAGAGTTTCTTTATGGAATGATATTGTTTCATTGTATAAGCAATATTACCAACTACAAGCAATAGAAGAATTTAATTCAGAAGAAATTGTAGTTGAACAAGGAAATGACAAAAAGACTGTTGTAGTAAATGGAAATATTACTCCAGTAAATTGTATGACAAAATTGTATATGACAGTAGTAATAGAGTAGAAGAGGGCAAGTAAAATTGTTCTCTTTATTTTTTTATAAAAAGGAGGAATCAATATGGCACAAACAATGAATGCGAAAGATGCAGTTAGTGCAAGTTTAGCAGAATGTTTTGTAACGATAGAAGGTAATAGATATAATTTTATGCAAGCTATAAACTTAGAAGCAAGCATAGATAAAGACAAGACAACTGTACCAATTTTAGGAAAAACTGGAAAAGGAAATAAGTCAACTGGTTGGAGTGGTACAGGTTCAGCTACATTTCATTATAATACTTCAATATTTAGACAATTACTCGAAAGATACAAAAACACAGGAGAAGATATTTACTTTGATATTCAAGTAACTAATGAAGATCCTACTTCAAGTGTCGGAAGACAAACAGTAATATTGAAAGACTGTAATATCGATGGTGGAATATTAGCAAAATTCGATGCAGATGCCGAATATTTAGATGAAGATATGGACTTTACATATGACGATTTTGAAATTCCAGAAAAATTCAATCTATTAGCTGGAATGAGATAAGAAAAGAAAGGTATAAGGTGAATTAAAAATGAGTAACTTTGAAGCATTTATGATAGAAAATAAAAATGAAGAGATAGAATATGTAGTATCTGATAGATTTAAGAATCCAGATGGAAGAGTGATTCCATTTAAGTTAAGAACAATTACTTCTAAAGAAAATAATGACATTAGAAAGGACTGTTATACAAAAGTCCAAGTGCCAGGAAGAAGAGGTCAATATACTAGAGAATTTGACAGTACAAAATATATCAGAGAGATAACTTTAGCATGTGTAACATTCCCAAATCTAAATGACAAACAATTACAAGATTTTTACAAAGTGATGGGAGCAAGTGAGTTATTAGAAATAATGTTAACACCAGGGGAATACGACAATTTGTCTGCAAAAGTTCAAGAAATAAATGGATATAATTTGGAAGAAAAAGTTGAAGAAGCAAAAAACTAATTGAAGGAGGCGATCCAGATGCAAATTATGCATATTATTGTCTCCATAAACTCAAAATGCTTCCAAGTGAATTTTTAAATTTACCATATAATGAAAAAGCTTTTGTTATAGCAGCAATAGATATAAAGAGTAAAAATGAAGAAAAAGCAATGAAAAATACAAAGAAAGGTAAAAGAAGAGGTAGAAGATGATAATTTCTTTTACCTCTTTTTGAAAGTAGGTGATTATAAATGGCGACTATAAGGACCGCAATTCAAATTCAAGATAGAATGACACCTGCATTCACATCAATGAATAATGCACTAAATATTATTTTAAATACTTTCGAAAGTGTTCAAGCTGCATCAAGCAGAAGTATAGATACAGCCAGTATTCAGGCTGCAAGGAATGAGATAGCAAATGCAAATCAAGCAATGCAACAAGCCGAAAATGAAATAAGAAATGTTGGAGATGAAGTAAATAACGTAGATAATAAGATAAATATGGCTAATAATTCTGCGGGCTCATTTCTAAATACATTGATGAAATTTTCTGTAATTCAAAAAGTGATGGGAATGATATCTGGACAAGTTGGAAGTGCAATAGAGAGATTAGATACTTTAAACAATTTTCCAAAAGTTATGTCAAACTTAGGAATTAGTGAAGGACAATCAAACGCTGCTATTTCATATTTAAGCGAAAATCTGAAAGGATTGCCAACAACATTAAATGATGCAGCTAGTGCAGTTCAAAACTTTACAAGTGTTAATGGAAGTGTAGGTAAGAGTACACAAATGTTTTTAGCTTTAAATAATGCTATTTTAGCTGGTGGGGCAAGTTCACAAGTACAACAGTCAGCTTTAGAGCAGTTAAGTCAAGCATATGCAAAAGGAAAGCCTGACATGATGGAATGGCGTACAGCTATGACTGCTATGCCTGCGCAATTAAAGCAAGTAGCTATTGCGATGGGATATGTAGATGCAAATGCATTAGGAGAAGATTTAAGGGCTGGTAAAGTTAGTATGACTGACTTTATGAATACATTTATTGAATTAAATGAGGCTGGCGTGAACGGCTTCCAAAGTTTCGAAGAACAAGCAAGAAATGCAACGGGAGGATTTGAAACATCTATCGCAAATATGAAAGCTGCTTCTACACGTGGAATTACAAGTATTATAAATAGTATAAATAGGGGACTTGAGTCTGCGGGGTTACCGAGCATTCAAGAAATTATTGTTCAAGTAGGAATTGGAATAGAAAATTTGCTTACTAATGTCGGATTTTTTGCAGAAAATGTAATAATGCATTTACAACCTATAATAGAATTTTTTCAATGGCTCGGTCAGGTAATTTCGGACATTTGGCCAGTAGTAAGTCCGATTTTGCTTGGAATAATAGCAATTTTAGCTGTATATTATACATATACAACTATAGTAAAAATAGCGACAATGGCGTGGGCGGCTGCTCAGGCTATTTTGAATGGAGTATTAGCTATGAATCCATTAGTATTAATTATTGTAGCTATAATAGCAATAGTGTCACTAATTTATGCAGTTGTAGCAGCGATTAATAAAGTGACTGGAAAGACTACAAGCGCAACGGGAATAATAATGGGAATTATATATACATTAGGTGCATTTATATATAATAACTTTATTGTGATGACTTGGAATGCAATTGCTGATTTAGTAAACTTTCTTGCAAATTGTTTTAAAGATCCTGTAGCATCAATTCAGATTTTATTTATAAATATGGCTGTTACAATTTTAGACAAGCTGAAAAATGTTATGGAAGGAGTAGAAAAACTTGTTAATTCTGTTTCTGGATTAACTGGATTTACTATGAATGTTTCTGGTGACATAGGTGGTGTTATAAGCGGACTAGAGTCAAAAAGAGAAGAGTTAAAGAAAAGCATGGCTTGGGAAGACATTGTAGATCATTTGGAAAGATGGGAATATGATGACGCGTACAATTCTGGCTATCAAAAAGGCCAAGAGATTGATGAATCTATCGAGAGTTTCTTTAACTTCGACAATTTAGTACCCAAAAATGCTGCTTCAGAAATTCTAGATACATCGGCTGTTGAACCTGTTGCAAATAATGTGGCTGACACAGCAGGAAATACAGGAAGCATAAAAAATTCTCTTGAACGAACAGAAGAAGATTTAAAGTATTTAAGAGATATTGCAGAGCAAGAGGTTGTAAATAGGTTTACAACTGCAGAAATAAAAATTGACATGACAAATAACAACAATATTAGCAAAGACACAGATTTAGATGGAATTGTAGACTATCTTGAAGAGACTTTACAAGACACGATGGAAAGTGTTGCGGAAGGAGTGTATGAATAGTGGCTTATTATGTATATTTGAATAAATTATTATTACCTGTTGCTCCTGAAAAAATACAAATAAAAATAAAGAATAACAATAAAACTATGCAACTAATAAATTTCGGTGAAATCAATACGTTGAAGTCAGCAGGACTTTCAGAAATTTCTTTTGATGTACTTTTACCTAACATAAAATATCCCTTTGCTATATATAAAGATGAGTTCAAAAAAGCTTCTTATTATTTAAGAGAATTAGAAAAGCTAAAAACAGAATTAAAACCTTTTCAATTTATCATAACAAGAAGATTTCCAAATGGACAATTAATATATGATACAAATATGAAAGTATCATTAGAAGAATATTCAATTTCAGATGATGTAAAATTAGGATTCGATAATAAAGTATCAATAAAACTTAAGCAATACCGAGAATATTCAACAAAAACAATAAAATTAAGCATAAAACAGAGTAATAATAGTGACAATAATCAAAACAAAACTGTAGCAACGCAAAAAAATATAAGAGAAAGTAACAATGCTCCTTCTACTAAAACTTATACCGTAGTTAGAGGAGATAGTTTGTGGAAAATAGCAAAGAAATATTATGGAAACGGCTCTCAGTATTCTAAAATATATAATGCTAATAAAAACAAAATAAAAAATCCAAACTTGATTTATCCAGGTCAAGTACTTGAAATTCCATAAAAAGGAGGGAAAATTGTGAGTTATGAATTAACAATACAGAACAACAATACTATATATTTACCTTGCATTGAAGATGGAATAACTATGAATACTGAGCGAAGGGGAACTCCAGGGAAATTAGAATTTGTTGTCTTAAAAGATGATAACATCGATTTTGAAGAAGGAAATGCAGTTAGATTTAAAGATAATGAAGATAACATTTTTTTTGGCTTTGTGTTTAGTAAAAAAAGAAATAAAGATAAAAAGATAACTGTAACTGCTTATGATCAATTGCGATATTTAAAAAATAAAGATACTTATTTGTATACAAATAAAACTGCTAGTGAAGTGGTAAAAATGATCGCAAATGATTTTTCATTAAATATGCGGGAAGATTGCAGACACGAAATACAAAATAGCTTCTTGTTCTGAAGATAATCAAACATTATTTGACATAGCACAGAATGCTTTAGATTTAACAATGCAAAATATAAAAGAAATATATGTTTTATACGATGATTTTGGAAAGTTAACTCTAAAAAACATTTCCGATTTGAAAGTACCTATTTTAATCGATGCATTTACGGGAGAAAACTTTGATTACACATCGAGCATAGATGAGCAAACATATAACAAAATAAAATTGATATATGAAAATGACCAAACAGGGAAAAGAGAAGTATATATTGCTAAGAGTAGTACTAACATAAATAAATGGGGAGTTTTACAATATTTTGAAAAAGCAAACAATAATACAAATTTGCAAGCAAAAGCAAATGCATTATTACAATTATATAACCAAAAAACAAGAAAATTAAAAATAACAAATGCGTTAGGAGATAACAGAGTTCGCGCAGGTTGTTTAGTTGCAGTACAGCTTGATTTAGGAGATATAAAAGTTCAGAATTGGATGCTAGTAGAAAAAGCAAAACATACATATAAAAATGAACAGCATTTTATGGATTTGACTTTAAAAGGAGGAGAGTTTATAGCATGAGTACAAATTTAATAAATATTATAAAAAAAGCTGCGGTAGAAGCGGTAGAAGCTTCAAAACCCGTAGCTGTCTTGTTTGGAAAAGTTGTAAAAACTTCTCCTCTTCAAATAAATGTAGAACAAAGAATGACTCTTACAAAGGAATTTTTGAAATTAACAAAAACTGTAACAGAAGATAATGAACTTAAAGTAAATGACAGTGTAGTTTTGTTGCGAGCTCAAGGCGGGCAAAAGTATATTGTATTAGATAAATTAGTTTAAAAAGTGGGTGATTAAGTGATACCTAAAAATGATGAATTAATAGAAGATTTTGAAATAGAAGGATATGTTAGCAAAACGTATTTCCTAGATACTGAAAAGAATAGAGTAGTTGAAACATGTGATGCTGTGACAGCACTTAAGCAAACAATTTATTCTATTCTGAACACAGAAAGATTTGAACATTTGATTTATAGCTGGAACTATGGCGTAGAATTTAAAGAATTAATTGGAGAAAATGAAACATATGTAATTCCAGAACTTGAAAGAGTAATAAAAGAAGCTCTATTGCAAGATGATAGGATTACGGATGTGAATAACTTTGAATTTGAAAAAAATAAGAAAAGTATAATTGCAACATTTAACGTTGTTAGCACGTTAGGTGATATTGCATTTAATAAGGTGGTGAATATTTGATGAATGATGATACAGATGAATATTACGAGTATGAAACAATTCTGGAAAGAATGCTAAATAATGTTCCAGATGACATTGACAAACGCGAAGGAAGTATTATATATGACGCGCTAGCACCTGCAGCGCTAGAGTTAGCAAATATGTATGTAACGTTAAAAAACAGCTTCGACTTAATATTTGTAGATACAGCTGTTGATGAATATTTAGACAGAATTGCAAATCAAGCAGGGTTGACAAGATATGATGCAAAAAAATCAATTAGGAAAGGTATTTTTAGAAACGCTAATAATACTCTTATGGATATTCCATTAAATAGCAGATTCACAATTGAAGACTTAACATTCAAAGTTATAGAAAAAATAAGTACAGGAGAATATAAACTTGAATGTGAAACAACAGGAACAGTAGGAAATTCTATTTCAGGTAATTTAATGCCTATTGAATATATACAAGATTTAGCAACAGCAACTATAGAAGATATTTTAGTTTCTGGCGAAGATGAGGAAAGTGATGATGAATTAAGACAAAGATACATTGAAAGTGTCACATCTCCTGCTTTTGCTGGAAATATCACAGATTATAGAAACACAGTAAGAGACATCGATGGAGTAGGCGATCTAAAAGTAATTCCAGTTTGGAACGGAGGAGGAACTGTAAAACTAATAATATTAGATAGCACATATTCAATTCCATCGAATACTCTAATAGATACAATTCAGGAAACAGTTTTTCCATTACATAGTGATAGCATTGGAATTGCTCCTATTGGACACAATGTAACTGTTTCAAAAGCTATAGGTGTTACGATAAACGTAAATACAGAAATAACATTGCAAGAAGGTTATACTATTGAGAGCTTAAAAGATGAAATTGATGAAGTTGTTGAAAGTTACTTATTAGAATTAAGAAAAAAATGGTCAAATTCTGAAAATATAATTGTAAGAGTTTCTCAACTCGAGACAAGAATTTTAGGAGTTGAAGGAGTTTTAGATATAGAAAATACTTTAATAAATTCTCAAAGCAGTAATCTACAATTGAATTTTGATGAAGTTCCAATTTTGGGAGAGGTTGTGATAACTAATGGCTAAAAATATAATTGAATATTTACCACTTTTTTTGAAAAGTGTATACGAGTTTAAAGAAATAGCAAATTCTGAAAATATAGAGTTAGATGATTTACAATCTAAAACTGATTCAATAACAAATGAAACTATTGTCGCACTAGCAAGTGAATATG
>AUXO014510679.1_pt1 | contig 18973 bp, 21 predicted proteins | sample 768731 | NCBI WGS metagenome assembly AUXO01 (sample SAMN02715735, study PRJNA202380) | gut metagenome | biome: sheep rumen | host: Ovis aries | place: New Zealand: Palmerston North
TTAACCAATGGTCGTGACTTGTGTAAACGCAAAAGAATATGGACAATTTGTTTACTACCCATATCCTCTTTAGTCAAAATTCTTCCATCAAGCCATTCCTGTGCACTCATTGTATCGCCATTACCTGTACGTCGCACCCACAATAATTGCGGAGCAATCTGCTCTTTAGCAAGAGCTGGTAAAATTGGTGTCGTGTTAAACTTGATAAAGATTTTTTCACCGTTTGGATATTGACCAATAAAGGCTTTACCACTTTTACCTCGAAGTGGTGCCATTGTCAATTCCTGATCTGATACTGTTGTCACCTGTCTGCCCTCCTTTTCTTTCCTATATAATACGATTCGTCACTTTTTATTTTACTTGTTTTACAGTTCCTAGTCAATCATCTTCGCAATTTTGTAAGGAAGATAACATTCTGTAACAATTATTGTAATCAAAATAAGAAGCCCTGCTGCTTTCAAAGAAAAGCATAGCAACAATTCAATCATACAAATCAAATAAGACAAACGTTTCAATAAAGCTTTTAAATTAGCCATTTTCTGCATTTCTGAAATAGGGTATAAGCGTGTTAAATATTGATATTCAAAATGTCTACCAAGTCCTAATAACTGAAAGAGTAAGAGATAATTAAAAATCAAAGCAAGCCCTGCTGCTACTAAATGATTCGGAATAACAACCAAGGCTAAAATGCTTAGAAGTACCAAACGTAAGGTCAGTGCTAAATAATCCGAACTTCGAAGGAAAGCTCGCAAATATAAATTTGACCAAGTTTTATCATGACGTTTTTTAACCAAACCAAGAATCTTATCTAAGTAAGCGCGTCGTTTGACACTAGCAGAAATTCCTTTAACTGTTGTAAAGAGAGCAAAGAATTTTAAGATAGCTTGACGGCGCTTATTTTCATAAGTAATCGCCGCCTCCCAAGAAAAATATCCATCTCTAAAAAAGACTTTTTCTTTTCTCAGCATGATAAACCACTTAATACCAATCAGCACTAACAAAAGTGCAGCAAAAACTGGCACTGTTACGCCCAACTTAAAGAAAATTGGTGCTAAAAGTAGCAAAACAGCCGTTTGTAAAAATGCCCAAATTCCAAAAGAACGAATTCTTGCCAGATGAATCCAAGCAACCACTTCTTGTTCCTTAGGCAGGTAAAATAACTTATCTGGCGCTTCAATATAAGTCGCAATTCTCCCAAGACTAAGCAGAAGAACTGTCACAATTACCAGAATCACGTCAATCCAGATTGTCTGCTTTGGAAAATGTTTTAGCAATTCCCCGTATTGGACCATTAAGAACCCTGATAAAAACAACAAAACCAGTACAAAATGATCATTCAATACATAACGTAAGTATTTCAGACATTGCCCTAAAAAAAGACTACGTCGTTTAAGAAAAACTTCTTTCATCTCTATCCCTCTTTAGTTAAAGCCATATAAATGCCATTTAGACTAGCATCTGGCTGATCAAAAGCTTGACGCAATTCAGCCAAATTTCCCATAGCACGTACTTGTCCATGATGTAAAATCACAAAACGATCACACATCTTTTCAGCAGCATCTAAAACATGTGTTGACATTAAAATAGCTTTTCCCTTAGCCTTTTCTTGTGCTAACAAATCAGTCAGGTCAGAAATTGCCAACGGATCTAATCCCAAGAACGGTTCATCAACGATAAATAAATGAGGATCAATCATAAAGGCACAAACAATCATAACCTTTTGCTTCATCCCTTTTGAAAAATTAATCGGAAACCAATCCAATTTATCAGACAAACGAAAAAGCTCTAATAATTCTTTTGCACGCGCCATTGCTTGTTCAAAGTCAAGATCATAAGCCATAGCCACCGTCTCTAGATGCTCACGCAGAGTCAACTCTTCATATAGACTTGGTGTTTCAGGAATAAAACCAATTTTTTTACGATAGTCTGCTTGATTATCAGCCAAAGTCAAACCATCCAAAGTAATTTGTCCTTGATATGGTGTCAAAAGTCCGATAATTTCATTAATAGTTGTTGATTTTCCTGCACCATTAAGTCCAATCAAACCAACTAACTCACCATCAGAAACTTCAAATGAAATATTTTTTAAAACAGGGATATTAATGTATCCACCTGTGACATTTTCAATTTTTAACATAAGATACCCACATTTTTTTGATATAATAATTATAACAAAATCAAAGGATTATAGGTGATTCAAATGGAAAATTGCATCTTTTGTAAAATTATCGCAGGTGACATTCCGTCATCAAAAGTTTATGAAGACGATAAAGTCTTAGCTTTCTTAGACATTTCACAAACTACTAAAGGACATACACTCCTTATTCCAAAAGAACATGTTAAAAACGTCCTTGAAATGTCAGAAGAAACATCACAAGAACTCTTTGCACGTTTACCAAAAGTTGCGCGTGCTGTTCAAAAAGCAACAGGTGCAGTTGGGATGAATATCGTTAACAACAACGAAGAAATTGCTGGACAAACTGTTTTCCATGCTCACGTTCATCTTATTCCACGTTATGCCAAAGATGATGAATTTGCCATCAACTTTACAGAACATGAACCAGATTTCGAAGCTCTTGGAAAATTAGCAGAGCAAATTGCTAAAGAGGTAGAAGCATGAAATTAAGCCGTCTTGTCGCATTTGGCCTTGCAAGCTGCGCTGGTTTTGCAGCCTACAAAACTTACCAAAAACGCGATGAAATCAAAGCAGATATTGCTGACGCTAATGAAATCAGTGACAAAATCGCTGAAGATATCACAAAAATTCATCATACTATTGACGATATCAATCAGCAATTGCCAAAACTTCAAAGCATTAGCCAAGAATTAGATTATAAACGTCGCTTATTTGAACAAGAAACAAATAGTCGACTCGAACAAATCAAAACAACTTTGGCAAAATATCAAGAAAGTGATCAATCATAAAAAGAGCTAGGATTTTTCCAAGCTTTTTTATTCAAACTAAATAATTAAAAAGCCGACCAAAGGTCGGCTTTTTAATCTTAATATGGGTAAGCAGCATCTTCTGAGTATGTATCAGTTATGTAATCACTGTAGCCATCACTGCTATAATCGCTGTAGCTACTGTAATCAGAACTATAACCATATCCTGATGTACCATAAAGGTTCTCAGAAAGAACAGCTGTTGTTTTTAGTTCGGTACTTTCCTCTAAGCCAAGTTGTTTCTTGATGCGGTTTTGCACTTCAAGCAAATGATCTGAACTTACAATTTGATAAGAAATTTCATTAATTGTTTGTCCTTCACCCTCTAATTGATAAGTTTCGATATTTTTAAGAGAGTCCGCATAGCCAAGAAGACTTGGAATAGTACTTGATGAAATCTCAACGTTTGTCTGCATGTTCTTACTTACAGCAGAAAGAATCTTCTTGTATGACGATACACTATCAAGCGCTAAAATCTTCTTAAGAACTTTTTGAATAACTTCGCGTTGACGTTGTTGACGACCATAGTCTCCCTTTGGATCTTGGTGACGCATACGTGCGTAAACCAAAGCTTGGTCACCATTAATTTTATGAGTTCCTGGTTCAACTGAAGATGTATAATCTGGCTCTGTTTCTTCAATTGAAATAGGGAAATCAAAATTGTTGGTTACTGTAATACCACCAACAGCGTTAACCAAATCAACAAGACCTTGCATATTGATTTGCATATAATAGTCAATCTTAATATCCAACAAATCCTGAATAGTCATGATAGCCATTTGAGCCCCACCTGAAGCATAAGCTGCGTTCAACTTAGCTTGAGCGCCATTCATATTATTATCTTCAGGACCAGTCAATTCAATTAGAATATCACGTTCAAGACTAGTCATCGTCGTTGTTTTTGTTTTAGGATTAACAGTTACCAAAATCATTGAGTCACTGTTACCTTCCCAAGTTGATTGACGTTCAGAATCTCCTGTATCGACCCCCATCAAAAGAATTGAGAAAGGTTTTGTCTGTTTGATAGCATTGCTGCTTGAACCAGACGTTTTGTAATCTTTAAACGTTTTTGAGAGCTCACTTGTTGAAAAACTGTAAGCACTTGTAATATAAACACCTAATGCAACAATTGTTGTTACAAAGATTGCTGCTATCATGAGCAGTATTTTTTTTCCGAGTTTCATTTGTTTACTTTTAGTCTATCAACCTACTCATCAAGTAGACGTCAAGAAATTCTCCATCTTTAGTTTTTGCGCCACGTTCCTTAGTAGCTTCAATCTTAAAACCGAACTTTTCATAAAGGTGAACAGCTCTGCTATTTCTAGCTTGAACTGTTAATTCCAAACGACGAATCACTGGCGTGTGGCAAGCCCAGTCAAGAGCAACTTCCATAAGAAGCGAGCCAAGACCATATCCCCAATATTTTTCTTGAACAGCAATAAAAATATCACCAATGTGATTTGTCTGCGGTGAGCTAGTACTAGATATATTCAAAACACCAGCTAACTCATGACCAACTCTTACTACCAAACAAATTTCATTAACAGATGCAAGATGTCGCTCCAAAAAGATTTCCATATCCTTTTGCGACAAAAGCGTCTCTGCAACAACAAAATCTGTCTCTAAGCTAACTTGCTTAAGCAAGTTAGCTAAAGCTTTGGCATCAGTAAGCTGTGCTTCTTCAGCGATTACCTCTTGTTCAGCCACGTTCTACAGCCTCCAGAAGCTCCTTACTTCGTGGGCCATTAGATTGTAACTCTATGTCACGACCATCTCCTGAAGGAGTGATAATGATTTCTAAGTAATCGCCGAGTAAATCCTCTTCTAAAAGTTCACCCCATTCAATCACGGCAACACCATCGCCATACAAGAAATCATCCAGATCAATAGAATCTGGGTCATTTCCGATACGGTAAACATCTAGATGATAGAGCGGTAAACGCCCCTCGTATTCCCGAACAATCGTATAGGTAGGACTCTTAATCATCTGATCGATATCAAGCCCTTTTGCGATTCCTTTAGTTAATGTCGTTTTACCAGCACCAAGAGTTCCTGTTAACACCAGAACATCTCCTGCTTGTAACTTTCGACCGAGCTGATAACCATATGCCATCAACTCATCTTCATTATGACTATAAAACATGAGTCCATTATATCAAAATTCTGCTTACCTTCCAAGTCTCGCCAGTTTTTCACAAGTGGTTTTATAAAAAAATTTTTAAAAAGTCAACCAGGCCAAGACTTACAGCATGTTTTATGTATAAAAAAGCTGAAGGCGAGAGAACTTTTACCTTCAGCTTTTTGTCAAAAACTATATTTTTATAAAATTGCCAAGCTAACAAAGTTAAGAATAAACAAGAAGTCTAGAATCCACATAATAGCGTGAACTTCTTTTGCTTGACCTTTTACAATTTTAACCAATGTGTAAGTGATGAATCCAGCAGCGATACCATAAGTAATGCTGTAGCTAAATCCCATGAAGATTGATGTAAAGAATGCTGGAACTGCTTCACCAAGATCGTCCCATTTAACATTTTTAAGGTTTGAAAGCATCATAACACCAACGATGATAAGGATAGGTGCTGTTGCTTGTGTAGGAACGATTGAAACAAGTGGACTAAAGAAGCTTGAAATAGCAAAGAGAACAGCTACAACAAGAGCAGTCAAACCAGTACGACCACCAGCACCGATACCTGCTGCTGATTCAACGTAAGTTGTTACGTTTGAAGTACCTGCAATCGCACCTAATGTTGTACCAACCAAATCAGAATAAAGGGCACGGTCAAGTGATTTAGATTCTTTATTTTCACCAGTTGTGGCAACAATACCAACTTTTTCACCAGTACCAACAAGTGTACCAATTGTATCAAAAATATCTGTCAATGAGAAAGCAAGAATTGCCATCAAGACACCTGGAATACGTGAAGCATCTGAGAATAATGAACCAAGACCTTGACTACCAAGAGCTACACCAAAGATTTCTTTCAAATCATTGATTGAAGCAGACAAGTTAGTTGCAGCCCAGTTAACTGAACCAAGATCAACAACACCAATCAAAATACCAACAACTGTAGTTGCAGCAATTGAAAGGATAACACCACCACGAATTCCTTTAACGATAAAGAAGATTGAGATAGCAAGACCAATCAAAGCAAGGATAACACCTGGTGTGTTAAAAGCGACCAAACCTGGTGTAGCTGATGCGTTAGCTGTAATTGAAGCAAGACCTTTATCAGCACCAGTCCCAGCTACCGTATAAGTACCAGCATCGATAGAGAATTTCAAGAAGCCGGCATTTTTAATACCAACATAAGCAAGGAAAATACCAATACCAGCTGAAATAGCTGATTTCAATGCTGCTGGGATTGATTCAATAATCAATTTACGAACTTTAGTTACTGTAATAACAAGTGAGATAAGTCCGCAGATGAAGACCATCGCAAGAGCTTCTTGCCAAGAGTAACCTAGTGAAAAGACAACTGTATATGTGAAGAAGGCGTTAAGTCCCATACCTGGTGCTTGTGCATATGGAAGATTAGCGTAGAAAGCCATCATCAATGTACCAACGACAGCACCAATAATTGTGGCAAGGAACACACCTTGGGCAGGCATTCCAGCTTGTGAAAGGATTGATGGGTTAACAAACAATACGTATGACATTGCAAAGAATGTTGTTAAACCAGCAGTTACTTCTGTACGAACATCTGTACCATGTTCTTTAAGTTTAAAAAACTTTTCCATTTTTAAATGGTTTCTCCTTTAATAAGGTTAATAATAGTCGCTTTTTCTTCTATTTCCGAACGACTTATATATTTTATCAAAAGATCGTTCAGTTTTCAATAACTTTATTTAAAATTTTCACGATCTAAAAAGATAAGACATAAAATCTGTAAAAAAGTAAAGCCAAGCACGAAATGAATAGCGTTCCAGCTAATGACATTTAAGATTTCATCAATGACAAGACCTGGTCTAGTAAAAATATCCCAAGAATTTAATCGTGCATAGCGTCCAATATGAATCGCGAAACTCGAAACAAAAGATAGGATTGCAATAAAAAACATTCGGATATAATAATTTTTGATTTTAAAAGTCACCACAATGTTCTTAACACTTTCAATCCCACATAAAACTCCAAATAAAATACTAGACACGTACAACATGTACAAAATCAAGCTAGTTTTATTCCATAAAACCGAATCCGTAAAGTTCATATGAACAATATCTGTCAACATATAAAAAGTGTTCGGGTAAAAAAACAACCATAAGAGACTACTTGCCCCTCTCACCACTTTTTGTTTTGTAAAATAAGAAAGGAGTGAAAAATCAAGAGCAAGTAGCGCCAGAAACATATTCCAAACCAGATCCGGACCTCGCAAATGATAATAATAAATACCAAACGAAATGATTCCAAAAAAGATATGAATCATAACATTCTTTTTAACCATATCTTCTCCCCCTTTCTTAAAGCTTATTATAGCAAAAAAGCATTGAAATTACCCTTAAAAGCAAGTAAAGGAGATGAGAAACTCTCACCTCCTTTTGACTTCTATCAATCATTATCAAGTACGACAAACATCATTACTTGAACAACCATTAAACCGATAATAAATGGCATATTAATCGTCGATAATGCTTTGGCTGCTTCTTCAAAAATATTCAAATGCTGATTAACAATAACCTTCCAAGTAATTCCCAATGTTCGGAGTACTTGAAATAGCAAACTAGCAAAAAAAGCTACTCCCATCACAAAGAATACTTGAATGTATTGATTTAATTTCAAAGGTTTTAAAATCATTCGTAAACTCAAAGTTCCTGCAACCAATGAAAAAACAAGAACTGCTAGGTAAATCATAAACGATGTCATACCATCTGATGACCATAAAACCGATGTTGCCCATGATGTATCTGCCACACTGAACAAAACATTTAAGTTATTTGGGTAGAAAAAGCACCACAAAACAAATGCAGCTACACGTAACACGATATGTTTAAAATAAAAAAAGAAAAATCCCATTTCCACTGTTAACAACGAAAATAGCACATCATTCATAAGACCATCACTATTTGCATGGAAAAACGTAATGCTCAAAATAATTCCTAAAGCAAAGACATGACTCCAAAAAATTTTATACATTAACTTGTAACCTCATTTTTTATTAAAACCATTATACCATAATACTTTTCTTTTTCTTTGCTAGTCTTTTTTGTTATAATAACACCTATGACAAAGAAAAAAATGATTGCTCTTGATTTGGATGGAACACTACTGCGTAGTGATAATACCATTTCAGATTATACTGTTAATACCATTAAAAAAATACAAGAAAAAGGTCACAAGGTCGTTATTGCGACAGGTCGCCCATACCGTATGGCTCTTGAGCACTACAGCCGCTTACAACTTGAGACACCTATGATCACCTTTAACGGTTCCTTGACACACCTTCCCGAAAAAAAATGGGACTTTGAACACAGCGTCACTATCGATAAACAATACCTGCTTGATGTCCTAGACATCCAAAAAAGTATCCAAGCAGACTTTATCGCTAGTGAATACCGTAAAAAATTCTTCATCAGTGCCGATAATCACGACATCATCAATCCACAACTTTTTGGTGTCGATAAAATCACCGATAAAATGACACTTGATGTAACAAAAATTACCGAAAATCCAAATGGTCTTTTGATGCAAACTCATCACGAAGACAAATATGCTCTTGCCGATGAAATGCGCAAATACTTCAACCACGAAATCGAAATTGATTCATGGGGAGGACCGCTTAATATCTTAGAATTCTCACCTAAAGGCATCAACAAAGCTTACGCCCTCAAACATCTGCTAAAAACACTAAATATGGACAAAGATGATTTGATTGCCTTTGGTGATGAGCACAACGACACTGAAATGCTTGCTTTAGCAGGAACTGGTTATGCTATGAAAAATGCAAGCGATGTTCTCCTACCATTTGCTGACAAACAAACAGACTTCACCAATGAAGAAGACGGTGTTGCGAAAGAATTAGCGAAAATTTTTCTATAAATTTCTGAAAAACTTCTTTTTAGGAAGTTTTTTCTTTTTTTCATCGTTTTCAAAACATTTTCATAAATCCCACAATAATCATAACGCATTATCCGAACGTTATTTTGTGTTTTATCCAATTTAATCGCTTTATTTTGCGAGTTTCTGAAAATTTTTCATGATTTCTGTTATTTTTTCTCAAAAAGCTATTGCATTTTTTGTGAAAACGTTTTACAATAATATCGTTCTTAAAATTTCCTTGGAACGGAAAAGAATTGCCGGGCTTGCCTGGAAGGAGATTATTCTTTTTTGTTTCAACGAAAAATAATCATAAGGAGGAAGAACAAGAATGGGTATCGGTATTATTATTGCCAGCCATGGTAAATTTGCTGAAGGTATTCATCAATCAGGTTCTATGATCTTTGGTGACCAAGAAAAAGTTCAAGTTGTAACTTTCATGCCAAGTGAAGGACCAGATGATTTATATGCACACTTCAACGATGCTATCGCACAATTTGATGCTGATGATGAAATCCTTGTACTAGCTGACCTTTGGAGTGGTTCTCCATTTAACCAAGCTAGTCGCGTTATGGGTGAAAATCCAGACCGCAAGATGGCTATCATTACAGGTCTTAATTTGCCAATGCTTATCCAAGCCTACACTGAGCGTATGATGGACGCAAATGCAGGTGTTGAACAAGTTGCCGCAAATATCATTAAAGAGTCTAAAGACGGTGTTAAAGCACTTCCTGAAGAACTCAACCCTGCTGAAACAGCAGCTACTGCACCTGCTGCACAAGCTGCCCCTCAAGGTGCTATTCCTGAAGGAACTGTCATTGGTGATGGTAAACTTAAAATCAACCTCGCTCGTATCGACACACGTCTTCTTCACGGACAAGTTGCAACAAACTGGACACCAGCTTCTAAAGCTGACCGTATCATCGTTGCATCTGACACTGTATCTAAAGATGAATTGCGTAAAGGCTTGATCAAACAAGCAGCACCAAACGGTGTTAAAGCAAACGTTGTTCCAATCAAAAAATTGATTGAAGCTTCTAAAGACCCTCGTTTTGGTAACACACACGCACTTATCTTGTTTGAAACACCTCAAGAAGCTCTTGAAGCTATCGAAGGCGGTGTGCCAATTAAAGAACTTAACGTTGGTTCAATGGCTCACTCAACAGGTAAAACAATGGTTAACAACGTATTGTCTATGGACAAAGATGACGTTGCTACATTTGAAAAATTACGTGACCTTGGCGTAACATTCGATGTTCGTAAAGTCCCTAATGATTCTAAAAAAGACTTGTTTGATCTAATCAAAAAAGCAAACGTTCAATAATTTTTGAATAATGCTTCAGGCAGGAACAAAAAGTTAGCGTTTCTATGAAGTGCTTTCACCTGTCAGAAAGATTCAAACTTTCTGTTTTATCCAAAACATGTAAGCCGTGGTTTCTGGCTTACAATTGCACATTGAAAACTTTTATAAACGAAAGGAACTAGAATAATGTCAGTTATTTCTATGATTTTAGTCGTTGTAGTTGCCTTCTTCGCTGGTCTTGAAGGTATCCTTGACGAATTCCAATTCCACCAACCACTAGTTGCCTGCACACTTATCGGTCTTGTTACTGGTAACCTTGAAGCAGGTATCATCCTTGGCGGTTCTCTACAAATGATCGCTCTTGGTTGGGCTAACATTGGTGCCGCTGTTGCACCAGATGCTGCCCTTGCTTCTGTAGCTGCTGCTATCATCATGGTTAAAGGTGGAGACTTCACTTCTAAAGGTATCGCAGTTGCAACAGCAACAGCTATCCCTCTTGCAGTTGCAGGTCTTTTCCTTACTATGCTTGTTCGTACAGCTTCTGTTGCCCTTGTTCACGGTGCTGACGCTGCTGCCAAAGATGGTAACATCGCTGCTGTAGAACGTACTCACTTAGTTGCCCTATTCCTTCAAGGTCTTCGTATTGCTGTTCCTGCTGCGCTTCTTCTTGCAGTACCAACTTCAGCAGTACAATCTATCCTTAACGCTATGCCAGACTGGTTGTCAGGTGGTATGGCTGTCGGTGGTGGTATGGTTGTTGCCGTAGGTTATGCTATGGTTATCAACATGATGGCTACAAGCGAAGTATGGCCTTTCTTCGCAATCGGTTTTGCCGTTGCTGCTATCTCTGACCTTACTCTTATCGCCCTTGGTACAATTGGTGTTGCTCTTGCCTTCATCTACCTTAACCTTTCAGCGAAAGGTGGAAACGGTGGCGGAACTGTTTCAGGTTCTGGTGACCCAATCGGCGACATCTTGGAAGACTACTAGAAAGGGGTACAAACATGGCTGAAAAACTTCAATTATCAAAATCTGATCGTCAAAAAGTTTGGTGGCGTTCTACTTTCCTTCAAGGATCTTGGAACTACGAACGTATGCAAAACTTAGGTTGGGCATACGCTTTGATCCCTGCTATCAAAAAACTTTATACATCTAAAGAAGACCGAGCTGCTGCTCTTGAACGTCACTTGGAATTCTTCAATACTCACCCATACGTTGCTGCTCCAATCATCGGTGTAACTCTTGCCCTTGAAGAAGAACGTGCAAATGGTGCTGAAATTGATGACACAGCTATCCAAGGGGTTAAAATCGGTATGATGGGACCTCTTGCTGGTGTTGGTGACCCAGTCTTCTGGTTTACAGTTCGTCCTATCCTTGGTGCCCTTGGTGCTTCACTTGCTATGGCAGGTAACATCGTTGGTCCACTTCTATTCTTCTTTGGATGGAACATCATCCGTATGGCATTCTTGTGGTACACTCAAGAACTTGGTTACAAAGCTGGTTCTGAAATCACTAAAGACCTTTCAGGTGGTATCATCCAAAAAATCACTAAAGGTGCTTCAATCCTAGGTATGTTCATCCTTGCTGTATTGGTTGAACGTTGGGTATCAATTAACTTCACTGTTGATCTTCCTTCAACTAAACTTTCAGAAGGTGCTTACATCGAATTCCCTAAAGGAAACGTTACTGGTGAACAATTGAAAGGTATCCTTGGTGATGTTGCTAGCGGACTTAGCCTATCAGCTGAAAAAACTAACACACTTCAAGGCCAATTGAACTCATTGATTCCTGGTTTGATGGGACTTGCCCTTACATTCCTTTGCATGTGGTTACTTAAGAAAAAAGTTTCTCCAATTACAATCATTATCGGATTGTTCATCGTTGGTATTATCGCACGTTTCTTCGGAATCATGTAATAAAAGAAAGGAAGGATTTCGGTCCTTCTTTTTTTATTATGTTATAATAGACAAAAAGCTTAATCAGAGGAGATGACATGGCACAATCACTTAACTCTACCGTGGAATTAACGACTACTGGTGTTTCTTACCTTGGTATGGGGGGGAAAGTTGGTAAATTCCTTCTCGGTAATAAAGGACTTGAATTCTATAGCGATGCTAACGTTGAAGATTATATTCAAATTCCTTGGGAAAACATTGAAAAAATCGGAGCTAACGTTTCTCGCAATAAAGTAAGCCGTCACTTTGAAGTCTTTACAGATAAAGGAAAATTTCTCTTTGCCTCAAAAGACTCAGGAAAAATCTTAAAAGTGGCTCGCCAACATATCGGTAACGATAAGGTTGTTCGCATGCTTACCCTAGTTCAAACCCTTATGGCAAAACTGTCACGATTTGTCAAAAAGAAATAATTTTTGTATAATAAATAGTACGGATAAGTAAGAGTTGAGCTCTTTCAGAAAGTCTGCGGTCGCTGTGAGCAGATAGAGTGATAATTCCGAAATTCTACCGTTATATCATTTAAAATAAGAAATTAAGTGCACAGGATGTGAAGCTGGATGGAACCGCGCAATTGCGCTCCAGCAGTTAACATGCTGTGCTTTTTGTTCATTCTGGGCTATATAAGGCCCTCTGAACACCAAAAACCATTGGAGGAAACTTATGTTAGACATCAAACGTATTCGTAACGATTTCGACGAAGTGGCTAAAAAATTAGCTACACGTGGCGTTGCTGCTGAAAAACTTGCTGAACTTAAAGAACTTGACGACAAACGTCGTGAATTGCTTGTAAAATCTGAATCAGCTAAAGCTGAACGTAACACTGCATCTGCTGCTATCGCTCAAGCTAAACGCAACAAAGAAGATGCTTCTGAACAAATCGCTGCTATGCAAAAATTGTCAGCAGACATCAAAGCTACTGATGCTGAATTAGCTGAAATCGATGAAAAATTATCTGAATTCACAGCAACACTTCCAAATATCCCTGCAGCTGACGTTCCTGTCGGTGCTGACGAAGACGAAAACGTTGAAGTTCGTCGTTGGGGAACACCTCGTGAATTCGACTTTGATATCAAAGCTCACTGGGATCTTGGTGAAGCTCTTGATATTCTTGACTGGGAACGTGGTGCGAAAGTCACTGGATCTCGCTTCCTTTTCTACAAAGGACTTGGTGCTCGCCTAGAACGTGCTATCTACAACTTCATGTTGGATGAACACGCTAAAGAAGGTTACACAGAAGTTATTCCTCCTTACATGGTAAACCACGATTCAATGTTCGGTACTGGTCAATATCCAAAATTCAAAGAAGATACATTTGAATTGGCTGATTCTGACTACGTTCTTATCCCAACTGCTGAAGTACCACTTACAAACTACTACCGTGGTGAAATCCTAGACGGCAAAGAACTTCCAGTTTACTTCACAGCAATGAGCCCATCATTCCGTTCAGAAGCTGGTTCAGCTGGTCGTGACACACGTGGTTTGATTCGTCTTCACCAATTCCACAAAGTTGAAATGGTTAAATTCTCAAAACCAGAAACTTCATATGATGAATTGGAAAAAATGGTTGCTAACGCTGAAAATATTCTTCAAAGACTTGGTTTACCATACCGCGTTATCACACTATGTACTGGAGACATGGGATTCTCAGCTGCTAAAACTTACGACTTAGAAGTTTGGATTCCAGCACAAAACACTTACCGTGAAATCTCAAGCTGCTCAAATACAGAAGATTTCCAAGCACGCCGTGCCCAAATCCGTTACCGTGACGAAGCTGATGGTAAAGTTAAACTTCTTCACACTCTTAACGGTTCAGGTCTTGCTGTTGGACGTACAGTTGCTGCAATCCTTGAAAACTACCAAAACGAAGATGGTTCTGTAACAATTCCAGAAGTACTTCGTCCATACATGGGTGGAGCTGAAGTTATTTCACCTAAATAATAAAACAATCCTGCTAGTCCATTGATTAGCAGGTGTTTTTTTATCAGAAAAAAATCCCCTTGAACCATCCTCAAAATCAAGGAAATAATTTTCTTTGACTTGAGGTTAGTACAATGTGGGATTTTTAAAATTTTCTAAAACGTTGATAACGATTTTTGATTAATTGCTCTAAAGGAAGTTGACTAAGTTCCTCTAATTCAGAAATAAGATTTGTCTTAATCATCTCAACGATTTCACTTGAGAAATAACCATGTTCTGGAATCACTTTGTCGACAACTCCCATATTGTAAAGCTCACCAGCAGTTATTTTCATCAGTTCAGCAGCTTCAGTAGCACGTGAACCATCTTTCCATAAAATTGATGCAAAGCCTTCTGGACTCAAAATCGCATACATGCTGTGTTCAAGCATCCAAACTTTATCAGCCACAGCAAGGGCAAGAGCACCACCTGAACCACCTTCACCAATGATAATAGCAATAATTGGCACCTTAAGGTCACTCATCTCAAGCAAGTTACGCGCGATTGCTTCACCTTGTCCACGTTCTTCGGCACCAACACCCGGATAAGCACCAGCAGTGTTAATGAAGGTAACGACAGGACGACCGAATTTTTCAGCTTGTTTCATCAAGCGAAGCGCTTTACGGTAACCTTCTGGATTAGGTTGACCAAAATTGCGTTTAAGATTTTCCTGTAAATTTTTCCCTTTTTGAATACCAATAACTGTCACAGGACGACCAGCAAGTCGAGCAATTCCCCCAACGATTGCTCCGTCATCTGCAAAATGACGATCTCCATGAAGTTCCATAAAATCATCAAAAATCAAATTAGCGTATTCCAAGGTTGTCAAACGTCCTTGATCACGCGCTTCTTTCAAAATTCTTGATACATCACTACTCATTTGGCACCTCCATGAAATGCGACTAGTTTGGCAATAACATTAGGCATTTCAGTACGTTTTACAATGGCATCAACAAAGCCATGTTCCAAAAGGAATTCAGCTCTTTGGAAATCCTCTGGCAAGTTTTCTCGCACTGTTGTCTCAATAACACGTCGACCAGCAAAACCAACCAAAGCTTGAGGCTCTGCTAAAATAATGTCACCTTCCATAGCAAAACTTGCTGTCACCCCTCCTGTTGTAGGGTCAGTCAAGATTGTCAAATAGAACAGACCTGCTTCAGAATGACGTTTTACAGCAGCTGAAACTTTCGCCATTTGCATCAAGCTCATAATACCTTCTTGCATTCGAGCGCCACCTGATGCCGTAAAAATAACAACTGGTAATTTTTCATCAATTGCCATCTCGAACAAACGAGTGATTTTTTCACCAACAACAGTTCCCATTGAAGCCATGATAAAGTTTGAATCCATGATAGCAAGTGCAATCTTTTCTCCCTTAATCAAAGTTTTACCAGTAACGACAGCCTCTTCAAGGCCAGTCTTTTCACGCATTTTAGCCAATTTTTCTTGATAGCCAGGGAACTTAAGTGGGTCACTTGTTTCAAGCCCAGTAAAGAGTTCTTCAAAGCTTCCTTCATCTACTGTAATCGCCAAACGTTCTTTAGCAGAAATACGGAAGTTATAAGAACAAGCTGGACAAATCTTTGCAACCCCTAAGTCTTTTTGATAAATCATGTGCTTACAAGCTGGGCACTTGGCAAACAATTCATCAGGAACCTCAGGAACTTCACGAGGTTCCGATTGTTTAATAGAATTATTGGGAGTAATTCGGATGTACTTATCTTTTTTACTAAATAAAGCCATGAAATCTCCTAATCATTTTCCTTGTTGTAGTTTGGCAAGAATGTCTCCATCAAGAATGAAGTATCATAGTCTCCTGCAATAACATGCTCATCACAAATCAAATCCATTTGGAATTCAACGTTAGTTGTCACTCCTTCAATTTCTAATTCGTAAAGAGCACGTTGCATTTTCATCAATGCATCAAAACGATTTTCACCATGTACAATAATTTTCGCAATCATACTATCATAATATGGTGGAATCGTATAGCCATTATAAACAGCAGAGTCTACACGCAATCCAACACCACCACTTGGCAAATACAAATCTGTAATTTTACCAGGACTTGGTGCAAAGTTAAATTTCGGATTTTCAGCATTGATACGACATTCAATAGCATGACCAGTAATTTTAATGTCATCTTGTGTGACTGATAATTCTTGTCCAGCAGCAATACGAATTTGCTCCTTAACAATATCAACACCAGTGACAAATTCAGTTACAGGGTGTTCAACTTGAACACGTGTATTCATTTCCATGAAATAGAATTGTGAAGTCTTTTCATCAAGCAAGAATTCAATTGTTCCAGCATTTTCATAACCAACAGCTTTAGCGGCACGAACAGCAGCTTCACCGATTTTACCACGAAGTGTTTTACCAATCGCAATGGATGGACTTTCTTCAAGGACTTTTTGGTTATTACGTTGAAGAGAACAATCACGTTCTCCTAGGTGAACCACATTACCATGACTATCACCTAAAATTTGAACCTCAATATGACGTGCTGGGTAAACCACTTTTTCAATATACATGGCACCATTACCAAACGCTGCCAAAGCTTCTTGAGAAGCTGATTCAAAGGCTGGCACAAGGTCTTGTGCTGATTCAACTTTACGAATACCTTTACCGCCGCCACCAGCTGAAGCTTTAAGCATCACTGGGTAGCCAAGTCTCTCAGCAACTTCTAAAGCTTGCTCAGCTGTAAAGACTTCGCCATCTGATCCTGGAATAACTGGGACATTAGCTGCAATCATTTCAGCACGAGCATTAATTTTATCACCCATTTTGTCCATGATTTCAGCACTTGGTCCTATAAACTTGATATGCATTTCTTCACACATGGTTGCGAATTTTGAGTTTTCACTCAAAAATCCAAAACCAGGGTGAATCGCTTCAGCACCTGTTACAATAGCAGCTGACAAGACGGCATTCATATTAAGATAAGAGTCTGTCGAACGAGCTGGACCGATACAAATTGCTTCATCAGCCAAAATCGTATGCAAAGAATTTTTATCAGCTTCAGAATAGACAGCTACCGTATTGATTCCCAATTCACGTGCCGCACGAATGATACGTACCGCAATTTCTCCACGATTGGCAATTAATATCTTTTTAAACATACGTCTGCTTTTTCCTCCTATTTGGAATGTTTTAGCATTCCAGTCAAAATTCTTTTTTTGTCACAGTTTACGTTAAACTACTATTTCTTAACTACCAATAGCAAACGTCAATGTGCCAGAAGCTGCTAATTTACCATCAACTTCTGCTTTTGCTTCCACCACAGCAATTGTGCCACGGCGTTTAACAAATTTCGCTGTCATAATCAATTGGTCACCAGGAACGACTTGTTTTTTAAAACGTACTTTGTCCATTCCAGCGTAAAAAACCAATTTACCTTTATTTTCTTCTTTTGAAAGTTCTAAGACACCTGCTGTTTGAGCAAGAGCTTCCATGATAAGAACACCTGGCATAACAGGGTATTCTGGAAAATGTCCATTGAAAAATGGTTCATTAATTGTCACATTTTTAATAGCAACAATTTCATCATCACTCACTTCAAGCACTCGGTCAACCAAAAGCATTGGGTAACGGTGTGGTAAAGCTTCACGAATTTGTTTAATATCAATCATTTAATACGTACCAATCCTTGTCCGAATTCAACAACATCTTCGTTGTCTACCATAACGTCTGTCACGATACCATCTTTTGGAGCTGGAATTTCATTCATGACTTTCATAGCTTCAATGATTAACAATGTTTGACCTTTTTTAACTGAATCGCCAACTGATACAAAGGCTGGTTTATCAGGTGCTGGAGCAAGATAAGCCACACCAACAAGAGGGCTTGTCACTTCTTCACCTTCTGCAAAAATATCAGTATCAGCTGCAGTTGCTTCTTCTGAATCTGTAGATGCTGCTGTAGCTGCTGGGGCAGATACCGTTTCAACAGCTGGAGCAACTGGAGCTGCGCTAGCAGCAACAGGCGCTACAGGAGCTGTGTATTCATTTTTACTAAATGATAATTCAGATTCAGCAGTTTTAAATGAAAATTCACGTAGGCTTGACTGGTCAAATTGAGCCATCAAGTCTTTTACTTCAGAAATATTCACGTTTACGCCTCCCAACGTTTAAATGCTAATACAGAATTGTGTCCACCAAATCCGAATGTATTTGAAATAGCGTAAGTCAATTCTGCTTCTTGACCCTGTCCATAGACAACATTTGCTTCAATGTCTTCTGACAATTCACGTGTACCAGCTGTCATTGGAATATAGTTGTGTCGGATAGCTTCAATTGTAGCAACAGCTTCAACAGCACCTGCTGCACCAAGAAGGTGACCAGTAAATGATTTAGTTGAAGAAACTGGAACATCTTTACCAAGAACAGTTACGATTGCTTTACTTTCACCTTTTTCATTGGCTTGAGTTGATGTACCGTGTGCGTTAACGTAATCAACGTCTTCTGGAGCAATTCCTGCTTCATCAATAGCCAATTGGATAGCTTTAGCAGCACCTGAACCATCTGGTGTTGGAGTTGTTTGGTGATAAGCATCACAGTTGCTACCATAACCAACAACTTCAGCAAGGATTGTTGCACCACGTTTTTGAGCGTGTTCAAGACTTTCAAGAACAAGGACACCAGCACCTTCACCCATAACAAAACCATTACGATCTTTGTCAAATGGAATAGCTGAGCGAGCAGGATCTTCAGTTGTTGAAAGAGCAGTCAAAGCATTGAAACCACCAATACCGATTTCATTAATTGTAGATTCTGCACCACC
>AUXO010252676.1_pt1 | contig 18971 bp, 26 predicted proteins | sample 768731 | NCBI WGS metagenome assembly AUXO01 (sample SAMN02715735, study PRJNA202380) | gut metagenome | biome: sheep rumen | host: Ovis aries | place: New Zealand: Palmerston North
ATTTAGCAACTAGATTTTCAAGAGTCAAATGAGTGACATTTGCACAGAAAGTTGTGTAAAGTTTTGGCTAAGTCGAGTTTATTATAAGTGACAGTTATATTAAATAAGGCGACAAACTAAAATAAAAACAATAATTATGAAACAAACTAAATTCACGAGATTCAAGAGAATCGCATCAAAACAATTATTAATAACTTTAATTGTATTAATATCTGTGTTAGGCGGATTTTGCATGAATAAAACAAATCCAAATAAAGTAAATCCTAAAGTTGAATATGTATCAAAGCAAGAAAACATAATAAAAATAGATACAGTTCAAGTAAAGGATAGTATAAAAAATGAACTTATAAGTGAAGTAACTAAATACGTTAAGCAGCAAGCGCCAAAATCACATCGGTTCATTCCCAAATATTTAGTACAAGCGGGGTTATCTAATAATATTGATATATGCTTTATGATGGCACAGACTCAAATAGAAACGTGTTATGGTACAACCGGCGCAGGCCGTGAGTCATCAAGGCGTTCAATATTTGGAATAAGTAGTAAAAGATATTTAGATTATGAAAGTGCCATTGATCATTACTGTAAAGTATTGAAAAAATACTATTTGGTAAAAGGAAAGACTGAACAACATCTTATGGTAAAATATATTACTAGTACAGGTGGAAAATATGCAGGCAATCCTCGTTATGAAATAGAATTAAGAACAGCATATAATCATATTAAAAGAACTACAAATATATATTCTTTACAAGAGGAATATAAAAAGTTCTAAAAAAAATATTTAAATTTATTAATGAAAAATGTTATCAACAAATTATGGTTAAAATGTAAAACACATTTGATTTATATCTTGATAATTTGTTTACTTGTTACATTTTTATGTGTTTCAGTTAACAAATGTTCAAATGTAAGTGGAGAATATAAACATAACATAGAGGCCTTGAATGATACTATTAAATATTATCAAGACAAAAATGGAAATTTAGTTGCTACAAAACTTGCATTTGAATTAGATGTAAATACATTGAAATTATTAAATAAAAATCTTTATAATCAGATAGATAGTTTAAAACTTTCAAAAAATAGTGTTGCACAAATCATATATGTTGATGGAACGATAGAAAATCCTCAGAAAGAATCTTCTTATATTGTTCATCACGATACAATATCAAAAGGTTTTTCTAAGGATTTTAACTTTAACGATAAATATAGAATTCTAGAAGGAAATATTAATTATTATAACGATAGTCTTGGTATTCATATTAATAAAGATATAATTAATTTTGATTATACTGTTGCTATGGATAAAGATTCTAGAATTTATATTAAGTCAACGAATCCTTATGTTAAATATAATGAAATGTCAGGTTTTACAATTAACCAAAGAAAACGTCCAGTAACTACATTTGTCATAGGCCCATCTGTTGGGTATGGATATGATTTTAATAGTAAGCAATTTGGATGGACTATTGGAATTACTGCAACATGGGGAATTAATTTAGGAAAATAATATATTAAGTGGATTTGTTTGAATCCACTTTTATTTTTTATATAGATTTTATTATTTTTATTAAATTAGTATTTACTTAAATACTAATAAAAACATACGTTACAAAAAAATTTATATTTATGTATGAAGAATAATAAATCTATTAATATATACATGGGTATAATTGGTGAAGCATATGTAGATAAAGAAACTGCATATGCAGTTTTATTAGCAGCAAAGAAAAATATATTGGATGTTGAAGCAATTATTGATGCAGCCAATGCATTAAATCGTCCTTTAACAAATGCAATATTGGCTGCACAAAAAGCTATCACTGATTCTGTTGATGTATATAACAAACTTAAAAAAGAAATTTCAAAGTATAATGAGCAAGATTTGAAGTTTGTTAAATTGTATGCTTTATTATCAGATTTAAATGAAAACGATTTTGATGATAATTTTTCAAATGGTGGTAATATCTTTACTGCTAGAGAAAATTTAACATTTGCAGAATCTTTAAATTCTGAAATTCATAGTATACTTGTTGCTGCACGTGATCTTTTAGATGCAAATAAACTTAATGCAGTAGTACGTTGTAAGGAATATAATATTGCTAAAGAAATGTTTGAAGCAATGCTTCCTGAAAATCAAATTAGTCCTGAAGATATCAGTGATACTATGGAAGCTGAATTACTTAAACGTATAAATGAAGTTAAAAATAATATTGATTATGTTAATATTGTTTCTAATGAAATTTCAAATATATCTAAAACTGTAAGCGATAAGATTGATCAAATATCATCAGGTGCAGATATTAATGTTCCTTTAACAAATGAGACATTATATTGGTATGCTGGTAATATAAAGCCAGATGATCCAAACTTCTTGGAAGATTATGGATTTACATTTGATGATACATTAAATACATATGTATTTAGAAAAACTACTTATGAAAGCGATGGTGTAAATATTGCATCTATTGAAGATATTGATTTTGGTATTGATGGTCCATTAAAAGCAAATAAATGGTTTCATCAGCCATTACATCTTTTATATGATGGTCAATTAATAGCTGGTGTTGATGGTGGTAAATCTAGATATAAATCATGGTATGTTGCAGTACCTCGTTATATCCCAACATCTGAAGGAGTATCAGAATATGAAAAATCAGATGCAAAAGCAAATGGCACATCTATCCAAGAATGGGCTGTTGAAAATTCAAGTAATAAAGAATTGGTTGATTCATTATATCCATGTAAACCACAAGATTATGAACATATTGATGATGTACATGGTCATCCAGTATTTGATAATGAATGGTTTGATAGAAACGAAAATCAACTTCGCGATGAAACAGCAGATGATAATAATTGGGGCTGGCAAAAAATAACAGATAATGATTCTCCACTTTCAATTAATGGTATTCTTTACGATATTTGGGAAACACCAGTAACAATGTACAATAAACAAAGACTTAATGTTTATTTTAATTTTGGTGAACCACAAACTAAAGAAACTGCTCGTGGTCTTTATTGGTATGTAGGTAAGAACAAACCAACATATAATACAGATATTCTTCATGAAGAAGGCTGGATGCAAATTACTAAGCAACCAACTGCTGATGAACCATTAACATACGGAGAAATACTTGACAGTAAGATATTCTATATTGCTATTCCAAAAGGATTTGGTATATTTAATGATGAAGGTGTTGATTTAACAAGTCAAGAATTAGAAGCTGAATCTCCATATACACGTGTATATTCAACATTAATAGGTGAAAATACATATGATGTATATATTACAGGTAATAGTGAGCAGCAGTTTAATGATAATGTATATGCAAAATCAAATATTATTATAATTCCAGATGACACTACTGGCGAACAAGGTGGAGATACTGGCGAACAAGGTGGAGATACTGGCGAACAAGGTGAACCTAATTATTATTGGTATGCTGGACCAGGACGTGTAGATGATTCTACTGTTATGATGCCTGGTGAAGGCGATGGCTGGCATTTAATAGAAGGAACACCAACAATTATAGAAACTGGTGATTTATCTAATGCTGAACCAATTAATTGGACATTAGCTGTTCCTGTTAAATTTGGCTTAAATCATATATCAAACGGAGAAGATATAACTGATGTATATAATGTATCAACTGAAGTATTTGCAGATGGTGTAGAATATAAAGTATTTAAGCAATTAACAGCAACAAAACGTACTAATGTAAATATTATTTAATAAATAAATTTCTAATAAATTTTATATGAGTGAAATAGTTCAAAATAATATTAAATTTAATAATATTCCTGAAACTGTAGCGAAAGGATATAGTACAATAATTACTAGTGCAGACAACGTAATTAATAAGATGTATCAATATGATCCAGATGCTAATCCTATTTTTATGGCATTAGATATTAACTGGTGTGGTGCTGAAGTTGATGAAAATAAAGTCATTAATACAACTAGTGAATTGATTTCTTGGATTAAGGAAGGTTTAGAAGCTGCATCTCAATCTGGAGGTTCTACTGAACTTACGCAAGAACAATTAGAAACTCTTAATACAGTTGCTAATCTTTTAGAATTCATTAAAGATTATGCTTTAAGAACTGCTGATGCAGACGAACGTTACCAAGCTAAAGGTGATTATGTATTAGCAAGTGTATATGAAGAAAATAAAGCTGCTATTGATGCTGCTATTGAAGCTCTTCAAAATGCTACTCCAACTACAGATATTGATGATCTTCGTGAACAATTAAACAGCCTAAGTGAATCTGTTAATAATAAAGTTAATGCATCAGATGTTTATACAAAAACAGAAGCTGATGAACAGTTTGCAAAGACAGAAGATTTAACAGCATTAGTTAATGAAGTAAATGAAGCTAATGAAACTACAGCTGAAGCTTTGAATCAATTAAATGATAAATTTGAAAACATTCAACTTACTCCTGGTGCTACTGGTGCTGATGGTGCTGATGGTAAATCTGCTTACGAGCTTTACAAAGAAACAGTAAATGAACAAGAAGCTCAACCTGCAATTTATTCATTTGAATCTTTCAACAATGCAGCTAAGGAAGTTAAATATGGTGAAGGTACAGTTAAAGTAATTGAAATGCGTGCTGGTGGTGCAACAGTTGAAGTTGTAACAAACTCAACAGATCAATCATTTGTTGGACAACAATTCAATATTGCTACTGCTTTAGCTACTAATGATCCAATTCAATTATATACATTAGAAAATGAACCAGTAGATATCTGGGTAACTGTTGAATTAGTAAGTGAAGCACAAGAAGCTGTAGTTGCAATGACTCAAGCTGAATGGCTTGCATCTCTTAAGGGTGAAACAGGTGCTGAAGGTCCTAAAGGTGATACTGGTGCTACTGGTCCTACAGGAACATTTGATTCATCTGCTCTTGAAAATTATGCAACAAAAACTTTTGTAAGTGAAACAATTGCTGGTGTTGTAGGTGAAGCTCCTGAAACATTCGATACATTAAAAGAAATTGCTGATTGGATATCTGAACATGGCGAAGTAACTGGTATCAAAGGTGATACTGGTGATAAAGGGGATACTGGTGATCCATTTACTTACGATATGTTTACACCTGAACAGTTAGAAGCTCTTAAAGGAGCTAAAGGCGATACAGGCGTAAAAGGCGATACAGGTGAGCAAGGTGCTAAAGGCGATACAGGCGTAAAAGGCGATACAGGTGAGCAAGGTCCTAAGGGAGATACAGGCACAAAAGGCGATACAGGTGAGCAAGGTCCTAAGGGAGATACAGGCACAAAAGGCGATACAGGTGAGCAAGGTCCTAAGGGAGATACAGGCACAAAAGGCGATACAGGTGCTACAGGTGCTACTGGTGCTACTGGTGCTACTGGTGCTACTGGTGCTACAGGTCCAATTGGTCCAACAGGCCCACAAGGTGAACAAGGTCCAACAGGAACATTTGATCCATCTGCTCTTGAAGATTATGCATTAAAACAAGATGTAATTGATAATGAAGAAGTTACTGCTGCTGCTCTTGCAGATCTTCAATCAAAATATGAAGCACTTCTTGCTCGTGTTACTGCATTGGAAGGCGCAACAGGTGAACCAGGTGAACCAGGTGACACAGGTGCAACAGGTGCATAACTTAAAATAATTATATAAAATTTGGGCTGATATTTGTCAGCCCATTTTTTATCTTTAATCATAAATTAATAATTATTATTATATATAGAAAATATAAAAATATAATAAATAATATGAATAATAAAATTGATGAAAGACTTGAAGTAATGGGTGTTGATACTTCAGGTATGACTGATGAACAAAAATTTACTGCAGCAACAGGTTTAACAAGATATAGTGAATATGAAGCAAATAATCCTTGGTATGTACCTGGTGGAGCTGCAAATGTAAAATCTGAAGAAACTGGTGAGCAAGGTGCTACAGATCAAGGTCAACCAACAGGTGAGCAAGGTGCTACAGATCAAGGTCAACCAACAGGTGAGCAAGGTGCTACAGATCAAGGTCAACCAACAGGTGAGCAAGATCAAACATATACAGCAGAAGAAGCTGCAGCATATAATTTAACACTTGATAATGCTTTACAATATGGTGCAATTAAGACTCCTGCGGTAGAAGCTGTTGAAGCACAAGCAGCAGTTCTTTATGAAGATGCTGATGAATATAATGCTGCCAAAGGAACAGAATTAACTGAAGAACAATTTGAAGCATTAGATGAAGCAGAAAAGGTTAAGACTCCTGCAGTAGAAGCTGTTGAAGCACAGGTAGCAGTTCTTTATACAAATGAAGAAGTAGATGCTTACAATGCTACATTACCTGGAGCAAAGAAAGCAGGTGATCCTAAAACATCATCAGCAGAAGTAGTAACAGAACCATAAATTTAATTAAATTATATAAAAGGGCAGTACATTTAAATGTACTGCCCTTTATTATTAAAACAATGATAATTGAACTGATGTTCCAGCATTAACTTTAGGAATATCCATTACTTCTAAGAAACGATTAATTGGATCTATAACAGTTTTTTGCCACTGTGTTAACTTATCTATCTTTGGTGCCCATGTTGGAAGTTCACCTGATGGAAAACCAAAATATCCTTCATTTTTTTCGTTAATTCTTATATTATAATATTTAATTTTACCAGAATATTGTTTTTTATTGTCTTCTCCATTTTTATGTGCAAGATAATTAAAACGTGCTATTGCTTGAACTGAAACTGGACATTGTTTTCCAAGTGATAATGAATTAGTATCATCAATAACATATTTTTTATAATCTCCAATTCCTACTGACTGTGATATTTCTTCTTCAGGTGCTTTATAGAATTCCTTTCTATATTGTTGTATTTTGTTATTAAATAACATTATATAATTTTTCTTATCATCTTCATTATATTCAAACATAAGACTATTCATAAGTTCTTTTAACATCTTACGACATAGCTTTGGTGTTGTTGATTTAATAATTTCAATACCTGTACCTGATACTTTAGGTTCATCATAAAATGTGCCTTTTACAAATGCATATCCTTTAATGTATTTTTTCTTTTTAATACAAATTTGCGAATATGAAATAGTTTCCAATTCAAATTCATGTACATTTTTACCATGTCTTGGATTATACATTTCTTCACACCATTTATTATTAAGCTTATCTTGGAATTCTTTACAATATTTTAATATCCAATCAACTTTCTTTCGAGCAGTATCATATTTCTGTTGATATTCTTGAGTCATACACTTGAAGAAATTACCAAATGTTACATATACAGAATCAGTATCTGAATAACAAGATATTGTTTGTTTTCTGAACCAATCATGCTTTGATTCATCAAGAGCAAATTCAAATTTCTCCCAAAGATCCTTACGTTCCCAAATACCTTCATGGAACCATTCTTCAAGATTATGCCACATACCTTTTGTCAATTGACGGCACTCACCTGTAATATCTGCAGCAAGAGAAGCATTAAAGAAGAAGAAGAATTGATTAGCACAAGCTCCATACAAACCATTCATTAAGACCTTATGCGCAAGCTCAAGCAATGAATATTCATGACGAAGATCCTCACATTCAACTCTGAATTTCTTGAGTTCATCTTCAGACATATTATAAAGATCCTCTTGAACCTTATTGAATTTATCTTTAATCAAATCAATAATATCTTGATGGAATGTTATATGTTCATTATTATGTTTCAAGATATTATCAATTTCAACCAACAATTCAGATTCAATTCTCTGCCCTGTATATTTGTATTTATCACGCAATACCTTAAGATTAGCCTGAATACGACGGAATGCATAGTCCTTATCATTCTTATAAACATTACCCATAACGGTAACGAAATAATTTGGATCTTGTCTGAATTTCTCAAGTTCAGCTTCAGTCCATTTTAATGTTGTATATCTACCGAAACTATCAGGACCAATTCTGTTTTCATAGAAGTTCTCAAATGACAAATTACAAGTTCTTACCTGAGATGGATAAAGCGATGCAAAGTCAAAACAAACTGTAAATTCATATCGGCCTGGAACACAACCACAAAATGCACCTTCGTATGGAATCTTTGTTCTTTCAATTGAATCATAGTCCCATACAACTTTCATTCCTTTATTATAAAACTCTTCAAATACATTTGCAGTTCCTAATGCAACCTGTCCAAATGCTGCTTGTAATGGTACTAATGTTACTGACGATACAGCACAAGGAGATTCAATTGACTTTAACTTATAATGAATCAACATTGTGATAAGACTATCAACAGCATTATAGAAATAATACCATTCTGGATCTCGTTCATACAAGTCTTGCAATGTTCCATCATACTTAATCTTATGAGCTTTAACAGCAGCATTACCTACCCAATCCAATGAATATGATTCATAAGGTCTTAATATATAATCATAGTCCTTTACAATCTGCATATAATCCAATATGATTGAATGGCAAGGTCCTGGGCATCTCTTTTTTACTCCACCAACTTCTTCCCACGAATATGTCTTTATTTCTCCAGTCGGTGATGACTTACGAATCATATTATATGCAATATTCTTACCAAATAATCGAATAATACGATTAACAAGATATAACATATCAAATCCATAACTATTCCATCCGGCTAAACAAGCAATCTTTGGTATAATTACTGTAAAGAAATGTGTTAGCATTTCTTCTTCAGTAGCAAAATACTGATATAATACTTTTGGTTCTTTTCCTTGTGATGTAACAAAATCTTTAGCAAACTCATTTCCTTGAATCCAATCTAAATATCTCTTTCGGAATAATGCAATTTGTTGCTCATTCAATTTATGAAGACCATAAACAATACATGACAAATCTGGTCCTACCAATGATATTGCTGTTACTTTTTGTTCTGCTTTATCTGGGTCAGGAAATTCAGAGCTTATTTCCGTTTCTATATCAAAGCAGTATAGTTTAGGGAAATTCTGTGCATGCATTTCATCCCTAAGTTCCTTTGGAAGTTCATACATAAACTCAAGAATATCAAATTCGTTTGGAGTATAATTTATAGTATCTTTAAATATCTTATTACATCTACGGCCATTCCATGTTGGAAATTCTCCTTGTGTATCATATTCATAAGATTTAATATGATGAATATACTTTGAGAAAAATTGACGCTTACCTAATTTGTCTATATAACTGATAGTAAGCTTTTGATCCTTTTTGTTCCATGTTCTATCAAGTATCATTAAAATTTAATAAAATATATTTATGTGTAAATCTAACTAATGTTAGATATGGGAGAACATCCCATTTTAGTTTCATATATTTAAAATAGAAAAAGATACAAATTAATTAATTTGTATCTTTAAATTAGTATTTATAAAAGTAATATTAAAATCTAATCTCAGTAGCTTTAATATCCTTGAGCTTCTGCATTGTTTGTATGTTATCAGCAAACCATCCTCGAAGACGAACACCACAGCTACGCATTTCAGCAAGTTTGATATCATTAAATGTATAATATTTAACTTTCTTTACATCACCAATTCTATAGAAAGTATATGATTTGATAGTACTTTTTAAATTCTTAATCTTATAGATATCTGTCTTAAAGTAGAAGTTTGTTCCAGATGTACCGTATACCACGCAAAGAATTGCAGCATTCTGCTTACGCTCAGCGCATTTCTCAGAACGTACAGATAACTTTGAACATACCATCTCTTCTTTTGCTACATGTTTTGCAATTATCCAGCCAAACTTTTCAATTCTCTTTGCTTCGGCTTTGAACCAATATCCGTGAGCATCATAAGTATGACCAGTAACGCGACGACCATTACAAATGAAATGCTCAGGATGAAAAGTATAATCAGCGATATGAATCATCTCATGAAGAAGTGTCTGAATCTTAACATTCTCAGGAGAATCATAATAGTTAGACATTGTAATTGCTTCAGGAATAATAGTTGAATTCTTATAATCATATCGGAAAGAAGCATATCCCCAAGTATTACGAGAACGAGATGTCTTGAATAAAATATTTGGCAACATTCCGTTCCAATACAGATTATTGAACTTGTTGTAATTTTTTTCGATCCAAGCAATTGTAACTATCATATTTTATTTTATTGATTACATATATAAATATAGTATTTATATATTTATTTTCAAATATTATATAAATAATTTTATTTATTTATAAATTACATTATTAGAAAAATTATGTTAATTTCTAAAATTACATTATTAGAAAAATTATGTTAATTTCTAAAATTACATTATATAAATTTTTCTAAAGATGTTTATTAAAATATGTTAAAAATATGATATGATATAATATATAAATAAATGATGCCAGAGTAGATATAATGTTCCTCTAGCATCATTAAATTATGTTTTAATAAAATTATATTGCTTAAGCTTTTACAAGCCAGTCTGCTGCAGAAGTTACTAAAGGTCCAAGACTTTTGAATCTTACTGCATATCCTGAAGCTTCTACCCAACCTTTTGCTGATTGGAATACTTCATTAGATTTAAACTTTGGATTTGGATTTAAGTCAATATCAATATACTTTGGCTTTGGGCAACCTGCTTCTGTTATTTCATTAGCAGTATTGATAGACTCTTCCACTTCTTTAAGTAATCTAACTTGACGAACTGTCTCTTTAGGAGTATTCCAACGTTTGAATATACAGTGACCTCCATGTCCAGGTGTGTATAATACAATTACCGTTGAGTATGTTGTAACTCTTCTCTTATTTTGAGAGTCTGTTCCAACAATGATCTCGATAGGAAACTCCTTATGTTCAGCACAGTAAGTCTTAATGTAATCTGAAATGTTCACTACTGTTTCTCCAGTGAACTTCTTAAAACTCATTGTTCCTATCATCTTCATGTAAAATAAAATTTATTTATTATTATAATTTAATTTAAAATAAATGAAGCTGCTTTCGCAAGCAACTCCATTTCATTTGTAATCAATAAAATATTTAAAGTGCTTTGTTAACATTTCTAATTGCTTCTACTGAAGCATTATATTTCTCTCGTATATAATCGAAATCGATATAATGTGAATCGATGTAATGTTCATCTGTTACTTCAGATACACCATTCTTACCAATTTTGACTCGTGAACCAATGCAAAGATCAATTCCATTTCCTTCACGATAGACTGAAGCAACAGTTTCATTGTTTTCATCAAATGCAATCATCTTAGTCATTTCACAGATTCCCTGTGCAGGAGCTTCCCAAGCAGATGTACCAAGCATCTTTGTAAGTGTTGCACCACCTTTCATTGTCTTTTCAACAATCTCATTAATTTCATCTTCTGAAAAGAAGTGATCCAAACTATATTCATTAACCGTGACATAATCAACCAACGGAATCATTGTTGTATCACCATGACCACCAATAACGAAAGCATTATTAATATCAGGTGTCAAATTATACTTATTTTTAACAGCCATCAAAATATTATACTTAAATCGTGCACTGTCAAGAATACCACCCATACCAAATACCTTTCCGCTATTTTTTGGCTGTCCAAAATTATCATACATATAATTTACTGCCATCTGAGTCATCGTATCCATAGGATTTGAAACAATCATATAGATTGCATCTGGAGAATACTTAGTTGCACCATCAAGAACCATTGTCATTACCTTTGAGTTGACGCCAACAAGCTCCTCTCGTGTCATACCCGGCTTACGGGGAACACCAGATGTAATGACAATAACATCAGAATTTGCGGTCTTTGAATAATCACCAGTTGTTCCTGTGACAATTGTCTCAGAATCACCCATCATCAAGGACTGCATAATATCCATGGCCTTGCCTTCTGCAACACCATCCTTGACATCAAGCAGTACAACCTCATTTACAAAACCCTCAGCAGCAATTTTCATTGCAGCAGTTGAACCTACATTACCGGCTCCAATAATTGATACCTTCATATTCTTTTATTTATTTGTTATTTAATAATATTCTTTTTATTTAATTAAAATCAATTAATACAAAATTTCTTTACCAATATAACGATAAATTTCACGTATCTTAACTTTCAATCCATAATGATATTTAGCATCTCCCCCATAATAATAACGTTCACGGATGTATTTAACAGCCTCCTTAATGTCATCTAAATTATTGTAAGTATTGCAATTGTTTACATCTCTCGTAAAGTCAAGAGAACCAAATCCTGCACCATAAACAATAGTGCCAACAGGCAGTTCAAAGAAATTATCAAGATTAGTAACTTCGTACTCAACAACAAAAACGGAATTTAACTTGTTCATTTAATAAATATTTATTTTGATTACAAATATAATATAGTATCATATTTAAATAATTCAAATAATATTAGATTTTTTATGTAAATTCTGTTAATACAAGGTTTTCTTTCCACTCATTTCCAGCCTTAAAAGCATCTTGAACATCCTCCCATGTTGGAATATCATAAAGCCAATCATTAGAAGCATCATACACATATTGATAGGACGCTTCTTCTATATTTTTAATATCTTTCCACAGTTTTTCGTCTAATCTCCAACTTTTTTCATGCTTATTTTCTAATAAGTCTTTCTCTGCTTGATGGTAACCTTCAATAAAATATGTTTGTTTTATTTTTTGTGCTTCATTAAACACAGAGGCACACTCACATTCCATTCCAATATATTTTAAAGCTTCTAATCCTTCTTTGTCATCATTTGACATAAGAGGATATTTTTCTAAAGCACGTTCTTCTGCTTTACTCATATTATTCTCATTTTTGTACTTTAAATTTATTTAAGATTTCTGTGTAATATTCCTCTTCTGAAAGATTATCACTTTCTTCCGAGTTCATGAAAGCTTCACCTATTTCGGCAAGTTTTTTGACATCTTGCCAAGATAATTGAGAAGAAAGTCCAAGTTCAATGAAATGCTTGGTAATCTTATTAAATTGTGGCTCATTCAAAATAACAAGCATATTATCTCTGCCACCATAACATCTATGTTTGAGATATTCTTCTTTTATTTCTTTCTCCAAGTCATCCTCTTTTACTTCAAGGGTCTCAAGGGAAGAAAGTATTTCCTTACACATATTAATTTTAGCCCTTAAAGTTACTCTTTCTTCAGCATAGAAGGCATCCTTTTTGCAAACAATAAGGTCTTGCAACTTCTTCTCTATCTCCGCTACTACAGCGGCTTTGTCTATTAAATGTGCCATAATTTAAGATTTTTAAAATTGCTCAAACTCTGTAGAATCTCCATTATAACCACAATGAGGACATACATATCTAATACGATTATGATAATAAGGATAATCTTTTGCATTAGTAGCGTCCTTATTACATTTAGGACAAATTATCATGTTTGTTATTTTCTGTTTGTAATCTATCAATTTCAGCAGCTATTAAAGCTCCTGCTTTAACAAGGTCTCGTATTCTATCTGTTGGTTTAAACCAATGTATATCCCATTGTTTTGGCCAAAATTTATTTGGAACCCTATATTTTATTAATATGTTTTCACGATTATAATAAATATTCGGGTCGGCATAGCAAATTGCTGCTTTCACCAATTCGCAATCTTTATGTTGAGCATCATGTTCTTTTGTCCAACCTTCAATTTCAATTTGTCTTTGCCTTTCTTCGGCAATTAGTTCAATACCTGTTTTCATATTTTATTCTCCTTTCTGTGCTGCTTTAAGTCCAAGTTCAAAGAAGTGCTTGGCAATCGTATTCAAATACTTATGTGTAAGTTTTTTCGTTACATTTCCTAAAGTATCCTTAAAGAAGACTTCATCAATTTCTTTCTCCAAGTCTACTTCTTTCACTTCAAGGGTGTCGAGGAAATGTAGTAAATCATTCAAGACGCTATAAGCACCCGTTTTTTGAAATCTTACTTCATCAGTTTCAGGTTCTGAAAGGTATAATTCATTTGCTAGTATTAACCTTTTTATCTCTGCCACTACTGCGTCTTTGTCTATTAGTTTCATAATCTATTCCTCCATATACTTTTTAAAATCTGAAATAAATGCTTTTTTACATTCATCATTAAATACCTTAAATTTGATGATACTTGAAGGTGATAAACCCGCATTTGGTATTTCTTTATTTAACCACTCACAAGCCTTATCAATAAAGGCATCAGTTCTGGTATATTCTACCTCTTCTTCATGTCGTCTTTTGTTTAATTTTGCATAGTCCACAGTATGTGGATGATTAAACAAAATATACAATTTCTCTGGTGCTTCCATAATTAAAGTATTATTTCTTTTTCAATTCTACAAAGCTTTAAAGCGTGCTGGAGTTGATGTACAAACTCTAATTTTCCTTCAAAATAGTTTTCTTCAGAAATATCAATCCAGAGTCCGTCTGTTAGAACACAATATTGTAAAGTATTACGCTGAAATTCTCTTGACTCTTTGATAAATCCATTCTTTTCAAGAATCTCTGGGGTAAGAGGTATTGGCTTTACATTGTCTGCATTTACCCATACACTCTCTTTGTTACTCCAACCGACTTCATTACTACCACCTTTATCGTAGAGTGATGTAATCTTTATAATCTGACCACGATAATCAACGTAGTCTCCGATTTGTAATTCTTTTACTTTCATAACTTTATTCTTTTACTTTTTCAAACCTTCTATTAACACTACCATTTGCATCCTTACAGGGCATAGACCCAAAAGGGCAAATATCTGCTAACGCGTATTTCTTACAGGTATTGGTGTTATCCTCTACTATTGTAAGTTTCCTGCCAAAGATTTCTATGATATTCATAACTTTACTCTCCCCTTAATTTCTTTAATTGCTCATATAGTGAATTAAGATGCCTTCTTTGGAATGACCTATTATTTATTATTGCCTCGATTACACCAATCTGTTCTTCACTCGGTTTCCACTGCTTCCGAGGTCTGAGGTCTTGTAGTTTGTCCGCAAGCTTTTCAAGTCTTTCTTCTTCTTCCTTTGTCTCCGCAGTATTTACACAAGCAAGAATAAAACTTGCAGCATCTTCTATTGTTTGCTGTTCCTCTTCACTCCACTCAGCAGGCTTCTGCTCAATCTTTTTCAACTCTTTATTTTCATTTGTCATAGTTATTTAAATTAAATGTTCAAGACAATACTTTAATACTACTTCAACCGATTCTTCATAATTCCAATAATTAACTGTATCTTCAATAATTATATTTCGTCAAGTGAATCATCTTCAACTTGTGCAAACTGTTTCTTTGAAAAGATTGCCTTAATATGAGTAAAATCATCAAGCTCAATTCCAAAATCCTCCTTAATACATTTATCAAGGAAAGGAACCCTAAATCTTTCAAAATAATCAATCTTGTAAAAATCTTTGTCAGTAATCTTCTTAATCAGATTCTCAACATAAATAGGGAAGTAATTTTCATGTACCTCACGATTCCAGTTTACCTTCCACCGATATTTTAGCAAAAAATGAATAGCATTCTTATTGTTTGTAAGTGTTCCCCAAATTTCTGAAAATTCTCCAAGTTGTTCAGATGTTACTGCTTTACTTGTTTCAATTGCCTTAGTCAGACTCTTATGAGCATCTCGGTCAATATCCTTAGAAGGACACATGTCACGAATAACAATATAATCAAAATCTGAAGTTACCTTATTCCAGAAATCAACAATATCATTCTCATCATTTGCATAAGAATAAACTTCATGAATTACTGAAGACAGAATAAGTACCTTCTTACGTTTGATAAATGCGCCACTTGCATTCTTTCGACATTCATCCCAATTGGTTGTAAACTTTACGTTAGCATTTACTGGACCATTATAATTGGTCTTTGCTAACTTAACCATTTCCTCAGAGATATCGTACCCAATATAACAATTGTGTGGATTATCTTTATAAATAGATGTTAATGCATTAATCATACTACCGTCAGCACAGCCAAAATCAATGAACATATAATTCTGATTCTGAGGTAGTCGTTCAATGAAAAATAGTTTATCTTCCATACCCTTTTGCATTTCTTTATTGTAATAGTCAATGTTTGCAAATTTAATTCCAACTTTGCACATATTTAAATATTTTTAAGATTCAATAATTAAGCAGCCATAATCTTAATAAATAGCTCAACAGCATTACGATGATTGTTGTTTACAGTGTTAATCATCTTGTTAACCACGTCCTCTCTAACATAACAGTTAAATGAACAGTTAGGGCAAACTGAAGTAACCATGTAATTTGCTCGCATTTTGTTTTCATTAGCAAGCCACTCCTCAAATGTAAGAACATTTTTCAGATACTTGAGCCAATTTGAATAATCGTAGCCATGCTTCTCGTTCCACTCAATTATATCCAAAATATCGGAATTGCTATATTCAGTATCATGCTTGTAGCATTCGTAAGCCTCATAAAGAGCTTCATCATTGTTTGGAAGATTCCAAACTGCATCAGGATCATTAAGCATTACAACAGTTGCATCGGCAGCAGCAATTTCGTTCAGAACCTTAATAATATTCAATTTCATATTTTATTTATTGATTACAAATATAATGAATGTTTTTATAATTACCATCCATACATAAATAATATAGTAAAAGCTAAATATTATTCAAAAAATATGAAGAAAAAATAAGAGGTACCGAAATACCTCTTGCACAGGAATATGGTGGCCAATTATGCAAGTTCAAATACTGGACGAACATTACTTTTAATTAATTGTCCCTTCTTATTATAAATAAATGGATCTTTTCCTTCCTGAACTTCAAATTCACGTATCTTAACTTTAATAGGATCACCTGGGTGATAATCTAAAAGATCCATTGCATCAATTGGCATAAGACCAGTTATATATTTTCCATCTAACTCAACAAATATACCTGTCTTATTACTTGAATTGATAATACCTGTTACTGTTCCTTCAAATGCTTCAGGCACATATTTAACACGTTCATCCTTTGAAGCAAGAAGCCATTTATTATAAATTTCATGGATATTATTCATACCAATAATTTGAAGAACCTTCTTACGAGAACCAACCAATGAATTTTCAATTAATCCAGTCTTAGCATCACGACGGAACTCTACGAATTTTTGTGGTACAATTGTTACATCTTGTCCAATCCATTTTTCAAAATCATGTTCAATATTAAGAACAATATGAGAACCAGGAATAAATACTGAATGTGTATAAGTCTTACCCGTTAATTGGCAAAGTTGTGTAATATCTGTATGACATATATATCCACCCTTAACTAATGAATCAATATGAACATTAATTCCCTGCTCATGTTGAATTGCTTTATTTATTGTATTTGTCCATTGATTATAATAAGCACTTACAACACTTACAATAAATCTATTATTCTTATGTTCTCTTACTTCAAATAATAACTTATTATTATGATTTGCCAAATATGCATTCATATATGCAGCACAATCATTAAAGTTTTCCTTTGAAATAATTTCATCTTTTACGCCAGGAACATCAAAAACAATTCCATTTTTGTCAAATGATTTAACAGTTCCTGAATAAATCTTACCAAGTTCTATAATCTGAACTGTATTAATTGATTTATTTTGCTTTATTTCTGGAGATATGTCAATTCCATAATATATTGAAAATGATTTAGCTAATGACATATTACCGTATGCTTTCTTCATATACTTAATACGTTCACGATCATTCTTAAAATAAGGAAAATCATTATCACCGTTAATATCTGCGTAAGTTAAAAGACGTTGTTTATTTGTATTATTTACCATTATATTTTTATTTGTGAGCCTAGCAAACAAGCTCGGGTTAAACAATTAGTTAATTAAATCACAATTAATAAATATTAAACTTTATTAATATAAATTATAAATAGTTAAAACATTAATTAGTTTCAATGAAATTTAAATTATTTTATATTAGTTTGCTTTGACTAAATTATCTGATTCATCAGGTTTTTTTGGATTACCTAATTGATCTAATGCTTTTTGACAAGTCCCATCATCCAACCATTCATATTCAAATAATTTTGTTTTCATTTTTACTTGACCATGTATAATATTTGGAACTTCTTTTAAATCAATTTCAGTAATAATTACTTGGCGTCCATCTTTTGTCATTACTGGTTTTTCATCATTGAGCCATTGCTCATCTATTGGATCACCTTTTGTTTCTAATATTACTCGTTTTGTATATAATTCATCTTTAATAGCTTCTTCTTTTAATATATAATCAATAATAGATTGCATATCGGTATTCATATTTATTTATTAAAAATATTATTTTATTCCAATATTTTTCTAGTTAATGATTTCCTTTGAGGCTTTTTATTGATACGAATTTTATAAGTTACTTAATTCATTTTCAGCTTCTTTAAGCCAGCTTTCATATAAATTTATTTCTTCATATAAATCACTAAGTATAGATTTATATTCTGAAATACGTTCTTCCAATTTATCCTTTTCAGTTATCATATTAACATTTTTTAGTTCACAATAATATACTTCAAATATTCTCCTTCATTTAATCCATGTAAAAACCACCTAAAATCTTCCAAATCAGACCATTGTCCAGATGCGGAATAGAATTTACCATTTTTTTCTAAATGTGGTTCATCAAAATGTAAACAATATTTACCATCTAAATTTCTTGCAATATAAACAGTTTGTGGTCTATCTAAATCTATTTCCATAATTACTACCAATTATTTTTCTTTTTGATTAATTCCCATACTTTATCGTAGTTTTCTTGTTCTTTGATTTTCTTTAGTGCTTCAGTAAAATCTATCATCCAACCACCTTTCATATTTGCGTCATGTAAAGGTTCATATAATCCGTAGGTTTCTATATCATAGTATGGCATAATCAATAAGTAATTTATTTTAATACTTTATTTTTATAAAGACCTTCTTTTACAAACCAATTATCAATAAAATTCCAATCACAAGCTTTACAAGATTCTCCATTTTTATTGACAATTATTTTGTACTGCATTCCAACATTATGATCATCTATAAAATAATCAGCAAACAATTTACGAGA
>AUXO018574347.1_pt1 | contig 18964 bp, 13 predicted proteins | sample 768731 | NCBI WGS metagenome assembly AUXO01 (sample SAMN02715735, study PRJNA202380) | gut metagenome | biome: sheep rumen | host: Ovis aries | place: New Zealand: Palmerston North
TTTGGTGAAGTGGCTGAGTGGTCGAAAGCGGCTTCCTGCTAAGAAGTTATACGGGCCAAAACCTGTATCCAGGGTTCGAATCCCTGCTTCACCGCCATTTTAATTATTTTAATATTTTATTTAGTAAATATAATCCTTGTTCTGTTTTTTAAAATTACCTCTATTCAATAGTTGTAGTACTATATAACAGTTCACACAACAATTTTAACTTCTATTATTAGAATTTAACCAAATCTTTGTCTATATTTTACGCCATATTCACAGTAACTATAACTAATCATATTTGCTCCAAGCAAAACATATTTTTCTAATGCAAAATTTTTATTAAAAACCGTTTTTGTACCTATTTTATCACTCAATATCAAAAGTTCTTTTATATTAAACATTACCTCTTTATAACTTTTGGCTACATAACTATAATACTTATAATAAAAAAAACATCATAATGCAAAAATAGATATCTACCTTGTGCATCTATACCAATAAAAAAATGAGTTGTATTATTTGCTTTATAATAAACATTACCACCAAAACCAGAAACAATACCATAATTCATTTTTTGCGTTTGCCAGTTATTATAATCTTTCATTTCATTGATAATATATTCTATATCTCCTGTATATACTTGCAACGTCGCACCGGTATAAACATTTGCCTTGAAATAAACTTTATCAGACAGATTTAAAGCATTTACTTTTTGAGTAATAAGTGCAAAAATGGTTAAAGCAGATAAATAAACAAAATTTTTTTCATAAAACTAGACTCTTTGTAAAAAATCTATTTAAAATTTAATATCTATTATTTTTTGACCTTTTTTAAAAAAAAGACATAACAAATACACGTTTTGATTAATTTTTATAAAAACAAATTTAGATATTATTATTATTATTTTATAAATAATTTAAGCTTTTTAAGCTTGAAAATAAAAAAATATTCTGCATTTTCACGTATGTGACAGATTTAAGAAATTTAGAAGAAACTGTTTTAGATAAAGATATTGCATCGTTATTACGTCCGCAAAACATTGATGATTTCATTGGTCAAACGAAAATTTTAGAAAATTTAAAAATTTTCATACAATCTTCAAAAAAACGAAATTCACAAATGGATCATTGTTTATTTTATGGCCCTCCTGGCTTAGGAAAAACAACATTAGCTAACATTGTCGCGAAAGAAATGGGTGTGCGTATAAGAACGACATCTGGACCAATGCTTACAAAAGCATGCGATCTGGCAGTAATTCTATCAAATTTAAAAAAAGGTGACGTATTATTCATAGATGAAATACATAGAATGCCTATTTCTGTCGAAGAAATTTTATATTCAGCAATGGAAGACTATCGTTTAGACACAATAATAGGAACAGGTACAACGGCTAAAATTATTAAAATACATTTAGAGCCGTTTACACTTATTGGTGCAACAACACGTCTTGGTTTATTGTCAAAACCATTAAAAGATAGATTTGGTATAATTATGCAGTTAGAATTTTATAACATTGATGATTTAGCAAAAATTGTAGGAAGATATGCCGATAAACATAACATTTTAATAAATGAAAAAGCAAAATTTTGTATAGGAAAAAGAAGCAGAGGAACTCCTAGAATAGCTATTCGTTTAATGAAACGCATAATAGATATAGCTATATATCTTGAACAAAAAGAAATAGATGAAAAACTAGTTAATGAAGCACTCGACAAAATAGGAATAGACGAATTAGGTCTTGATAATATAGACAAAAAATACCTATTTTTCATTAAAAATAATTATAACTGTGGGCCAGTTGGAATTGAAACTATATCTGCTGGTTTATCTGAAGACTGCAGGACGATTGAAGAAGTAATTGAACCATTTTTAATACAATCTGGTTTAATTGAAAAAACATCAAGAGGAAGAACTTTAACATTAAAATGCATAGAGCATTTAAATAAATTATAGTTGTTTATTTATTAATAAATTTTCTTGCTTATTAAATAGTGAGATTTAAAAAATTCTTATGAATGAGCAGAATATTTATCTTTTTATTTTAATATTAAAATTGAAAAGTATTTTTTTAAAAAAACAAATATATAATTCTGTATTACAATTTTATTGTTTAAAAAATTTGTTATATGTCAAAAGTTATAGTAGATGCAACAAGAGAGGAGAATTATTTAGTAGCAATAATAGATAATGAAGGAAAGCTAGATTATTTTTCTTTTGAGAATAATCAGAAGAAAACCATTAAATCTAACATCTATCTCGGAAAGATTACGCGCGTAGAACATTCATTACAAGCAGCATTTGTTGATTACGGAGGTGAAAAAGCTGGTTTTTTGCCATTTAGTGAAATTCATCCTAATTATTACCAATTACCAATAAAAGATAAACAAGAAATGTCTAATATGCTCAGAGATGAAGAAATTAGAAATGAAAATGAAGCAAATAGTAATAAAGACAGTGATGAAATTGAAACTGACAATGAAAATACAAGAGAGATAGCTAAAAATTCTTACAGAATATACAAAAAATACAATATTCAAGAAGTTATAAAACGTGGTCAACCAGTTCTTGTGCAAGTTTATAAAGATGAACGAGGTAATAAAGGAGCATCATTAACTACTTATATTTCTATTCCTGGTCGTTATTGCGTATTAATGCCAAATAGTCCACTTGGGATTGGTATTTCTAAAAAAATATTTTCATACGAAGAACGCAAACGTGTTTTAAACTCTATTAAAAAAGAATTTAATATTCAACCTGGAACTGGTTTAATAGTCAGAACGGCAGGTATGAAAGTTAATACATCTGATTTAAAAAAAGACTATGAGTATTTAAAGAGTTTATGGAACGAAATTGTAAAAAAAACAGTAAATTCAAAAATAGATGGAAAACCTATTTATAAAGAAATTAATGTAGTCGAGCAAGTCATAAGAGATAATTATGAAAGTGATGAAAAATCTGAGATAGTCATTAGTGGTGAAAAGTGTTATAATAATGTAAAAGAATTTGTTGAAAAAATAATGCCTTATGAACTAAAAAAAATAAAACAATATACAAACAAAACTGCTATATTTAAAAAATACGGAATTGATCAAAAATTAGATGAATTATTAAGCCCAATTGCTAAACTTCCATCTGGTGGATATTTGGTCATAAATCCAACAGAAGCTCTTGTATCTGTTGATGTTAATTCAGGTAAATCAATACATGGAAAAAATGTTGAAGAGACTGCAGTCTACACAAATATAGAGGCTGCTAGAGAATTAGCAAGACAACTGCGTTTGAGAAATTTAGGAGGTTTAATAGTTGTAGACTTTATAGACATGGAAAATCCAAAAAATCGTCATCTATTAGAACATGAATTACAAAAAGTATTTATTTCAGATAAAGCAAGAGTTCAATTTACCAAAATAAGTCAATTTGGATTAGTTGAAATTTCAAGACAAAGAATGCGTAGTAGCATAGCAGAGATGCTAGCAATTAAATGTCCTCATTGTCAAGGTATTGGTATAGTAAAAGCGCCTTCTGTTATATCTGTTAATGTATTAGATAGCATAAATGAATATTTAGTTGGAACAACAAATAAACAAGAATTTTTAGAAATTGTCGCATGTCCAGATGTTATAGATGACTTAGTATTACAACATATTGATGAAATTAAGAAAATTCAAAAACAATATGGCGTGAAAGTAATAACAACAAAACGTCATTTTGAAACAAATGAAGAATACTTATTACGCGGAATAAAAGATCTAAACGAAGATGCAACAACTGCAACTGAACTTTATCATTCAATTGCTAAAAAGTATGAAAGTAATATAATTGAAACAGAGAAAAACAAGACAAGTATGTATAAAAAATTAAAACAATATTTTAGTAGAAAAAAATAAAATATTATTTTTTCTTGGAAATTTTACTTTTTTCAGATTTATTACTTGGCTTTTTCTTTGTATTCTTTGCTTTTTTAGTTTTTACTTTACTGTTATTAATTACTTCAATAGCTTTTTCAAGATTAATTTCGTAATATGGAGAATTTTTATATGGAAAAAATTTATTATTACAAAGCACATAAGGTCCATACTTACCAATATTTGTAATAATATCATTTCCATCTTTGTCTTGACCTAATTTTAAAGGAAGAGAAAGATAAAAATCTAATATCTCATCCGTTATTTCGCAATTAGGCAATGAAGAGCGCTTTATTTTTCCATTTTTTTCATATTCACAATATTTTCCATACTTTCCTGTTTTGATTTCAATTTTTCCATATTTTTTGTGTTCAATTACTGTTTCCGAGTTACTTTCGTTTAAATTTTGAGAATCATTTAAATTTAAGATAAATTTACAATTTGGATAATTATCGCAACCAAAAAACACTCCAAATTTTCCATTCTTTAAAGTCAAAGTTCCATTATTGCATTTTGGACACTTTCTATCCTTATTATCTTTAAGATAATATTCTGCAAATATTGTGTTCAAATATTGAAATATAAATTTTAAATCCGTATTCATTATATCTTGCACGTTTTTATAAAATGGTTCCCAGAAACTATTCAAAAAAGATAATTTTGTAAGTTTACCGTTTGATATTATATCTAAATCCTCCTCTAATTTTGCTGTAAAATTATAATCAACATATTTTGCAAAAAACTGTTTTAAAAAAACAGAAACAGTAATACCTTTTGAAGTTGGTATAAATCTATGTTTTTCAAGTTTAACATATTCCCTATCCTGTAAAACTGAAATTATAGTAGCATATGTTGATGGACGCCCTATTCCATAACTTTCAAGCATTTTAATCAAACTTGCTTCACTATAACGCGCAGGTGGTTCGGTAAAATGTTGTTGTTTTTTTGGTTCATCGCACAAGTTCAATGTATCTCCAATATTCATAACTGGAATTATTTTATCAATATTATCGTCATCGTCTTCTTGGTCAGAAACACTGTTTTTAATATTATCAACAACTAAATAACCATTGAATTTCATGCAACTACCGTTTATTCGTGCAATTATTTGATTTGAGCTATCATTACATTCTAAATCCAATGATTGACGCGTAAATATAGCAGGTTTCATCTGACATGCAATTGTTCTTTTCCATATTAGTTCATACAATCTCAAAGCATCATTTTCTAATTTTGAAGATAAATCACTTGGTTTATTATCTATATGTGTTGGCCTTATAGCTTCATGTGCTTCCTGAGCATTTTTTTGTTTAGTTTTATATTCAATGCAATTATCTGGCAAATATTCACCGCCAAACTGATTTTTTATTTCATGTCTAATATCTTCAAGTGCACTTTTGTTAATCGTCATGCCATCTGTTCTTAAATAAGTTATTAATCCTTGTTCATAAAGATGTTGAGCTATTGTCATTGTCTTCTTGCTTGAAAAACCAAGTTTTCTTGACGCACTTTGCTGTAAAAGTGCGGTAGTAAACGGAGGATATGGATTTTGTTTAACATCTTTAATGTCGTTTTTAATAACCTTAAATTTTTTAGATGATTTAATGCTTTTACATATATCATCAGATATTTTCTCATTTGTAGGATAATTTATATCAAAATTTTTATCATTAAAACTAACAACTCTACATTCAACTTTTTCATTTTTACCTGTATTTAAAAAACAATTTATAGTCCAATATTCTTTTGGTATAAATTTTTTTATTTCAAATTCACGATCAGTTATCATCCTTAAAGCAACCGATTGAACGCGACCAGCAGAACGACTTCCTGGTAATTTTTTCCATAAAACTGGAGATAAATTAAAACCAACCAAATAATCTAATATCTGTCTACTTTGTTGTGCATCTACAAGATTTTTATCAATTTTTCTTGGATTTTTTAAAGCTCCCAATATTGCATTTTTTGTTATTTCTGTATATGATATTCTGTAAAATTGTTCAGACTTTGCTACTTTCTTTTTAATCAAAACTTCATATAGCGATTCCGCTATTGCTTCACCTTCACGATCCGGGTCGCTTGCTAAATATATTTTGTTAGATTTTTTTGCTAAATCAACAATTTTTGTAATCTGAGACTGTGCTTTATGGATAATTTGAAATTTCATTTTAAAACCATTATTAACATCAACCGAACCGTCTTTTGGCACCAATTCACGAATATGCCCCATTGATGCAATAACTGAAAAATTTTTATCGAGATATTTTACTATTGTTTTTGCCTTTGCAGGAGACTCTACTACAAAAAGATCCATAAAACCAAAAACTAATTGTCTTTAAATTGTCAGTAAATTATTATTTTCAAGATAAATTTGATATTAAATCTAATTTTATTAAAATATATATGTACTTTTATGCTGATGATAGACGCATCGATGATTAATATCTTAGGTCAAAAAAATGCTATTATATCAAAGTGGAAAGACTATATACAGCACCAAGAACAACTTATAGAAAATGACGACTTATTTAGTAAATTTATCATCGATTGCATTAATTATTTTTTTTATAGTGATGAAAACGCTAACAAAGATCTTTTCACAGCTCTCAGTTCAACATTATCAAGTAATACATTTAGCACACAAGAATTAATAAAGAAGATTCAGGCAAAACCTACATTACTAGCAAATGCAATTGAAAAAATTGAATTAAACTTTATATTAAAAAATCAAGATTTTTTTGAAAAATTAATATTACATTCTTTATCATCTAAATATAAAATAACAGAAGACGAAGTCGCTACTAAAGAGAGAATAGAAGCATTAATTAAAATAAGAAATAAACTTCATGGAATTAATAATGAAGAGTTTAATTTTAAATCAATAATCAATAGAATTATTTATGAAGACTATTGTTGTGGACTTGATGTATGTGCAATAAAATTGAATTCAAATAAGCTGATTAATAAGATTTCTATTGCTAAAGATCAAGACGAAAAAGAAGAGATAAATGATACAGGAAAAGATTTCGAAAAAATTTCAAACATAATTCTCTCGAATATGTATTATACAGACGCAAATGATACTTGTCGTGAAATAAATAACAACAATGTTTTAGCATTTTTTCAAAACAGATACAACAATAAATTATATTTTTCCGCAAATATAAAAACGGATTACAATGACAAAACGTGGGCGCAACTAATTGTTGATAATTTTTTAGACTATCTCGAGCCTGCGTCTGTTGAAAGAATTCTAAGCACATTTGGCCTATATAGCGAAGAAGTACAAGCTAATAACATTATTCAAGGTAATCTACGATATTATAATATGTATGCTGCCGATATACAACAAGCACAATATGATAATGTTAGCGACAGACAAAAAAAGCTAAATCAAGAAAACTTTAATAAAAATATAATGCAAACAGTAAACGACATACCAGATGCAAATAAAATTACGTTTGCAATTGATGATAGAAACAAAACAGAATTCTCAATTAGTCAAGTTATTGATGGCAAAAAAAGCAAAATAACAGACACAAGATATGCTAACTATGAACAAAATAAAGAAATGATTGAAAAAATTATCAAAAGTAACGCATTTAAAAAAATAAAAATCGATAATTATGTACCATACTGCTCAAAACTTAAAACAAATTTTTCAAAAATTAATCCAGACGCGATTGAAAAAAAGCAACTTTCAGATGTATTTTTTGAAAATTTTCAAACACAAGATCTTGACGTTTTGTCTAACATATTAAATATGGAAAGTTTTGCAGATCTTAAAACAGAACAAATTGAAAAAATATGGTTCTCTTTCTCGAAGATAAGATATGAACAAGACAAGCCATATTCTTCTGATTATATTGATAGCAATAATAAAGAAATGTCAACAATAATTGAGTGTGCAAAAAAACTTTATTTTCACAAAAACGCAACCAACAACCTTAAACAACAAATAATCCAAAACATAACAAATATAATCTCTAACATTGACTACAACAATGATAAAAAAATGTATTCAGTTGGAAATTCATTGATACAAGATTCTGAAAACGAAACCAGATATGACAACAAAATAGCAATAAAAGATTATGAGTTTTTAGAAAAAATCATCGAACGAGCACAAACAATGGTAAATGGGAACGAAAAATTACAAGAATCATTTGCTCATGTTTTTAGCTCCGCAATAAATAATATAGAATCAGCACGAGTTTTTCTTCTTTTAGCAAAAACAAATTTTTTCACTAAAAGAAAAATTGTAACAGAATCTTTAACTATTTTGAATAAGCAAGAACAAAATTTAATAAAATTGTGGGGTATACAACAAGAAGAGTTTCTACAAAACACACTTGAATATGCCGGCATAAAATGTAAGACAAATAGTCATGAACAAAGATTACGTTTACTCTCCGATATAGGAAAACAAAAATATGATTTTTCAATATCAGTAGGGAAAAGAGCATCAAAAAAAATAACTGATGCCGCAATACTAATGAAAGATTTAGCAGATGGTCTTAGATATATTGATTTTAACAACAGCTATAGTGAATTAGCAGGTACAATAAAAAAAGCAAACATTTTATATAGTAAAATTAATAAATCTTGTGATATAAATTTGAACGAAGAAGATGAATTATTTAAAATAACAGCATACTTGCAAAAAAATGTAGAAAAACAGTTTACATGTGCCGAGAAAATAATCAACCAAAGAATATTAGATTCAAAGAATAATCATACATTAACAACAATGTCAGAAGAGATTAAACAAACCATTAAATTTATTAATGAACAAATAACAAAAAATTATGCATACGACGATATTTCTGATAGTAATGGTCAAATAACAAAAAAATTGTTTGAACTTGAAGAACATTTTAAAACCTTGAGAGATGCATACAATAGATTTATATTGTATGATAATAAACGTATTAAAATTGATGAATATAAAAAACAACAAAAAAATAATATATTAAACGCAAAAAATACTTTAATAAATAGCTTAAAAAGCATGATGATAAAAAAACAGAAAGAATGGAATGAAATTTTCACACTCAATAAAAACAAACAAAACTCAAAACTTAAAGAATTTTACAATGAAGAATATAGTAATATAGACAATTTTGCTACTCAAATACTAAATGCAATATCTGAATACAAAGGAACAGATGTTGAAAATATGCAAAATCAAGCGAAAAAAAATATAGAAAAATTAGAAACAAAAATATTAAATTTTGATAAAAATATAAAAAATGCTATTAAAATAACAAATAATTACAATGAAGATTTATTTAAAAATTCAAAACAAAATTCAAATATAAATAATTCTATTATTAGAAAAACCAATAAACATGAAAATGAAATAAAAAAATCTCAAAATAAATTGATCGACACTTGTGACAAAAAAAATGAACAAGCATTAAGCAATATTGATGTTAAAAAAAATAAAATATTTTTTGACAAAAAACAATTAATGTTATTTGCCACACTAACATTTAACATTGCTGGTGTAATCATTGCCACAGCGCTTACTGGTAATCCTATATTTTTAGCTGCTGGCAGTATTGCTGGAACTGGTTTAAATGCAACAATACGTAATAGAATAAACAACAATAATAAGAAAAATGACGTGTATAAAGCAAAAAGTTTATATTGTATATATGATAAAATGTTTGAAAAAGATGATAAAAAAGATATCAAAAATGATGAACAAAATACAGATAATGAAGAAAAAGAAATCCTTAAAAACGTTGATGTAAATTTAGATGATAATAAAAAACAACCAGTATTAAAATAATCTTTGATTTTAATTACCTTTAACTAATTTAATAAACTCATCAAGTGTTAAATTTTCATTATTTTGACTACCAAATTTACGAATAGAATATTTGCCAGTTTCTATTTCTTTTTTTCCAACGGTAATTATATATGGTATTTTTTCTTCTGAATGCTTACGAACTTTATAACTAACAGTTTCTTTACTTACATCAAATTCACAACGTAAACCATTTTGTTTAAGTTTATCAGCTAAATCAATAATATGTCTATCAAATTCATTACTAACTCCAATAACAACAACCTGAACTGGCGCTAACCATAATGGAAATACACCAGAATAGTTTTCTATTAAAATTGCAATAAAACGCTCAAAAGAACCTAAAACCGCACGATGTAACATAACAGGAACTTTTTTAGAACCATCTGTATCAGTGTATTCCGCACCAAGACGTTCACCAAGATTGAAATCTACCTGAAATGTTCCACACTGCCATTCACGTCCAATAGCGTCTCTTAATGTAAATTCAAGTTTAGGGCCGTAAAATGCACCCTCTCCTCTATTCAATTCTAATTCTATACCAATTTTTTCCATTGGTTCACGAAGAGCTTTTTCTGCTTTATCCCATAGTTCATCGCTACCTACTCTAACTTCTGGACGATCACTAAATTTAACTTTTACATCTTTAAAACCAAAATCATCATAAACTTCACGAAGTAGCTTGTAAAACGCTATACATTCATCTGCAATTTGATCTTCGGAACAAAAAATATGCGCATCATCTTGAACAAACCCACGAACACGCATTAATCCATGAAGTGAACCACTTGGTTCATAACGATGACATTTTCCAAATTCTGCCATACGAATTGGCAGATCTCTATAACTACGAATTTTATTTTTAAAAATTTGAACATGACAAGGACAATTCATTGGTTTAATTGCAAAATCCATATCTTCTTCATCTACACGAGTTATAAACATATAATTACGATATTTTGTCCAATGGCCTGATTTTTCCCACAGTGTTTTTGATACAATTTGCGGAGTTTTTACCTCAACATATCCATGAGCTTGAAGTTTTTTTCTCATGTAATCTTGAATAATCATGTACAAAGTCCATCCACGAGGATGCCAAAAAACACTGCCTGGTGCTTCTTCTTGAAGATGAAATAAATCAAGTTGTTGCCCTAATTTTCTATGATCGCGTTTTTCCGCTTCTTCAAGCATTGTTAAATAACCATCGAGTTCTTCTTTTGTAGCCCAACATGTGCCATAAACTCTTTGCAACATCGTATTTTTACTATCTCCTCTCCAATAAGCTCCAGCAACTTTCATTAACTTAAAGTGTTTCAAAACCACTGTGCTTAGAACATGAGGCCCACGGCAAAGGTCGGTAAAAGAACCTTGAGTGTAAGTTGTGATGTGTTGATCGGCTATAAAATCCATTATTGTTTCTATAATTTCATCTACACATCTTTTATTTTCTTCTGCAGATAGATCTTGTCGTATGATGTCTCCTAATAATATTTTCATTAACATATTAGCATACAATTCGTAATCATTATGATCATTACCTGTAAGTTCAATTTTAATATCAAGTTTATCAAATAATCTTCCAAAGTTTTTTAAAAGAAATTTGTCTCTGTTTTTTATGTCTTCTTTGCCATTATTTCTGTTTTTTTCGTTCAATACTTTTTTTATTATTTTTCCAAATTCCAAGTTATATGCTTTTATGCGTGGCATTATGCCTTTTTTAATATTTTCTACTATATTTGCGATAAAACTTTCAACAATTTGAATAAAAGCAGTATCAATCTTGTCTTCCAACAACTCAACCTTATAATTCTCTCCTATGTTTTTAAAAAACTTAATTGCATTTTCTTTTGTTTTGTCTGTTCTTGTAATTTCAAAATTCTTCTCCGCTAGTTCATGCATTTTTTTTTCGATTTTTGTAAAATCTTCTGTTGTAATTTTTGTCCCATCAGTTAATTCAAAATCGTAGTAAAATCCATTTTCAACAACAGGGCCAACTCCAAAATGTATCTTGTCTCCGTATAATTCTCGCATTGCTTGAGCAAATAAATGAGCGCAAGAATGCCTCATTGTATCAAGTAAGAGCCGTTTTTCTTTTGTATTTTTTGTATCAAGAGTTATAAGTTTTAAACTACAATCTTTTTCAAGTTTTGTTGATAAATCAACGGCTTTATCATCTACAACTGCAATAACTGAGTTCTTTGCTAAAGAATGAGAAATACTTTTTGCTACATCCAAAACGGTACAACCAGCTTCAAACTCTCTTTTGTTACCATCAGGAAAAGATACAGTAATTAACATAGTTTGATTTAAAAAATATACTTTTTTATTTGCAATAAAAATTAAAGAACATCCGTTTCTAATTCTTCAATAGGTGTAAATTCACAAGACACTGCTTTATTAAAAATTTCATTTATTTCTTCTGTTTTTTTATCATCAATTTCCTCAATTTCTTCACTTGTTAAAATGCCAGCTTTAATTAATTTTTCACCAAAACTTTTTATAGCATCTCTTGCTTTCCATTGATTTACTTCCTCTTTTGTCCTATATGTTGCTGGGTCAGACATTGAATGGCCTCTATAACGATATGTATTAACTTGTAAGATATATGGTTTTTTTTCAGATCGAACTTTTTTTATTAACTCACTCGCTGCATTATAAACAGCAAAAAAATCCATTCCATCAACTTCTTCTCCATCTATACCCATAGGTTTACAACGTTCATAAAGTTTTTCTCTATTGCAAGAGTGTCTTTCTACAGCAGTTCCCATGGCATATTTATTATTTTCTATTACATAAAGTATTGGCAATTTCCATAATGAAGCCATATTCCAACTTTCATAAACCTGTCCTTGATTTACTGCACCATCACCCATGAAAGCTATACATATATTGTCTGTCCCTTTGTATTTTTCCGCAAATGCTATTCCTGTTCCTATTGGAATTTGAGCACCAACTATTCCATGACCTCCCCAAAAATTTCCTTCTGGAAAGAAAATATGCATTGAACCACCTTTTCCTTTTGATAATCCATCTTTTCGTCCAAACAATTCACACATTACTCTATATGGATCTTTACTAAATAAATATGCTTGTGTATGACATCTGTATGATGTTATTACATTATCGCCTTCGGACATACTAGCTTTAATTCCACATATTGCAGCTTCTTGTCCTGTATATAAATGACAAAAACCAATAATTAAACCCTGTTGATAAGCAAAAGCACATTTTTCTTCAAATTTACGTATAAAAACCATTTCATTATATATACTTTTAAGCTTATCATTTGAAATATTACATTTATTATTCATAAAAGTTTAACTAATTAATGTTTTAATACCGTCGTAAACCAACTTCGTTGCCAAAATTAGAATTATTACAGTTGCACATTTATTTAAAATAAAAATTGTTTTATCGCTTATCTTCGTTCTAATGATTGAAATTATAGAAACAAGTAAGAAATAAAATAAATATATTCCAGCACAAGCACCAAAAATAGCTGAAAAAGCATCAAAATTCTTATTGCCAAGGAAACTACCAAATACAATTGAATATGTTATCATCGTTGTTGGACCAGTTAATGTCAAACAAAACAATGTTATAAAACTTTTCAATCCATTATTATAAATCTTTTGTTCATCTGAATTTACTTTTTTTATAGTCCAAAATTTATAAGCTATATAATATAAAAATAAACCACCACATAATCCAATTAATACAACTATTTTACTTTGTAATATACTCTCCAATGCTGATATTGCAAAACTTGCACCAATTACATATAATGTGTCCGCTAATGAAACACCAAGTCCAGCCAGTAAACCAACGCGAAAACCATTAATTATAGTTGTATTTATAACCGTTATGCATATTGGACCTACCACACACAACATAGCAAATGTTGCTACAAAAGCTTGTATAAAAATCGTTATAGACATATTCTATATAATTACTAACTAATACTAAAAATTAAAAATATTTTTATTGTCAAGTTTTTGTAGCCTGTATAGTTATTCTAAATTGGATGAGATTGCTTAGTATTAGAACATTGTTATTTTAATTTCTTGCAAATAAAATTTTGCCATCAAAAAACATATCATGTTTTTCAATAAAGAATGGTTAAATGATTTTCTAGAAACAACAGCAGACACGTACGAAATATGTGAAAAGTTAAATAGTATTGGACTTGAAGTCGAAAAAGATTTACCAGATAGACATTGTTTTGACAACATAGTTGTTGCAGAAGTGTTAGAATGCATCAATCATCCAGATAGCGATCATTTACATGTATGTAAAGTTAGTGATGGTAAAGAAACATATCAAATAGTATGCGGTGCTCCAAATGTAAGACAAGGAATTAAAGTAGCACTTGCGTTAATAGGTGCATATATTCCTGGAAAAGATTTTAAAATTAAAAAATCAAAAATCAGAGGTGTTGATAGTTGTGGAATGATGTGCAGTGAAAAAGAAATGTGTATCGGCAATAATCATGATGGTATAATGGAATTACCACAAAGTTGCAAAATTGGAGAACCTTGGATTGATGAATATAGGGCCTTAGAAAAAATTCCTGTTGAAATTTCAATTACTCCAAATCGAGGTGATGCAACAAGTATTTACGGAATTGCAAGAGATTTAAGTGCAAGTGGTTTAGGTAAATTAAAAAAAATAGAAATAAAAAAAATACAAGAAACAATTCAAAATAAATACACTGTTAAAGTAAATATAGACAATTGTAAATATTATTGCCGTGAAATACAAAATGTAAATGTTAACATCAAAACACCAGACTATATCTTAAAAAGAAATTCAATAAATGGATGTGGCAATAATGGAATAGTTATAAATATTCTTAATTATATAATGTTTACATATGGACAGCCAATGCATTCTTATGATAGTGACAAAATAGGTAAAAACATAGTTATCGATTATGCTAAAAATGATACTTTTTTAACATTAAAAAGTGAAAACATAAAATACAATAAAGATAAAGTTTTAGCCGTTAATGATGATAATGGTGAAATATGTATTGCTGGTATAATAGGCGGAAATAACAGTAAAACCACAAACGAAACAAAAAATATTTTGCTCGAAAGTGCTTATTTTCCAACAACACCAATAACTATATCAGGACAAGAATTAAATATAGTTAGTGATGCAAGATTTAGATATGAACGTGGAATAAACCCAGATTTAACTGAACAAATGTTAGATTTAGCTACAAACATGATATTAGAAATTTGTGGCGGACAAGCCAGCAATATAGTAAGTAATGGTTCTGTTAATGACGAAAGAAAAATAATTTATCCAATAGACTTTACAAAAAAGATATTGGGTTTTGATGTTGAAAAAAATAAAATTATAGATATTTTGACATCTCTACAATTTAAAGTAAATAACAACTCAAATTCATCATTGGAGATTACAATTCCTCGTTTTCGTCATGATGTAGAAGTTCCAGCGGATATTGCTGAAGAAATTGCACGTATAGAAGGTTATGATAAAATACCAACATTGCAGTATAAATCATGCTTCAAATTTACAAAAAATATTTTTAGAGAAAAAATAAAAGCAAAAAAGTTCCTAGCAAGCAAAGGTTTAACAGAATGTATATCAATGAGCTTTTGCAATAAAAATAAAGCACAGTTGTTCACTTCAATAAATAACAATTTATTGCTTACAAATCCAATGAGTGATGAGTTAAACTACATGCGTCCTTCGTTAATTTTAAGTTTACTTGATGTTATATCAAATAATGAAAGTTCAATACTTGAAAATCAGTTTGCTTTTTTCGAAGAAGGAATGATTTTTACATCAACAGAAAAACAATGGCAACATAATTCAATAGCTGGAGTTTATTATGGTAATGCAATTCAAAATAATCATTTAAAAGAAAGTAGATTATTTGATATTTTTGATGCAAAAAAAACATTATTTGAATTACTCAAAAAAATATATTGTATTGATAGCAAAAATTTAAAAATTTTAAAATGCGAACAACAATATACACATCCAACAAGGTCTTTTGATGTTATAGCAAAAAACAATGGAAACAATACTATAATAGCAAGATTTGGTGAAATTTCGCCGATAGTATTAAAACATTTTAAAATTAAAAATACAGTATGTTTTTTTGAAGTATTTACTGACTTACTACCTAAACAAAAAATAAAAAATAAGCGATTTATTGAAAATAATTTACAACCAATAGTAAGAGATATTGCATATATAGTCGATAATTCAATTAAAGCAGAACAAATTTTGCACGCATATAAAGATGAATTAATTACAGATATTGATATTGTAGATATTTATCAAAAACCTGGAGCTGAGCAAAAATCAATGGCAGTAAGATACGTTTTTCAACCAAATAAACAAATGACAACAGAACAAATCAATGATTTAATGAATAAAATCATAAAGTCTGTTGAAACAAAAACCGGTGGTAAAGTTAGAGACGGTAAATAAATAACAAAAATTGTATATTTAAATAGAAAAATTTTTCTTGCTTTTAAAAATAAAAATCGTGTCTTCATCTCAATGAGAATAATAACAGTAAGGGAAGCTCTATGCGAAGCAATGGCAGAAGAAATGCGAAAAGATGAAAATGTTTTTGTTATAGGAGAGGAAGTCGCGCAATATCATGGAGCTTATAAAGTCACAAATGGACTTTGGGAAGAATTTGGTGATAAAAGAGTGATAGATACTCCAATAACAGAATATGCTTTTACTGGTTTAGCGATTGGCGCGAGTTATAAAGGTTTACGTCCTATAGTTGAATTTATGACTTTTAACTTTGCAATGCAGGCAATAGATCATATCGTTAATACTGCTGGAAAAGGAAAATATATGTCAGGTGGTGCACTTAATTGCCCTGTTGTATTTCGTGGCTCTAACGGAATATCTAAAGCAGTCGCTGCGCAACATGCTCAATCATTTGCACCTTGGTACGCAAATGTTCCAGGTTTAATAGTTATAGCGCCATATACTGCACAGGACATGAAAGGACTTTTAAAATCAGCAATTATAAGCAATAATCCAGTAGTTTTTCTTGAAAACGAACTTTTATATGGAGAAAAAATGGAAATTAATGAAAATGCGGAAGAATATATTGAAATAGGAAAAGCAAAAAAAGTACAAGAAGGAAATGATATCACAATAGTTTCGTATTCATACTCGATGAAAGCAACATCAGAAGCCGTAAAACAACTTGAAAAAGATTATAATATAAGCGTTGATTTTATAGACCTTAGAACTATTCGTCCATTAGATACAGAAATGATTTTTAATTCTGTAAAAAAAACAAATAAAATTTTAGTTGTCGAAGATTGTTGGAAATTCTCTGGAATAGCAAGCGAAATAATAACAGAAGTTAATGAAAATTGTTTTGATTATCTTGATTGCGAACCAAGGAGAATATCTTTAACAGATATACCATTACCATATTCACCAAATTTAGAAAAAGAAGCTCTTATAAAACCAGAAGATATTGTAAACACTGCAATAAAAATGTGTAAATAATTTTTTATGATAAGAAGTTTTTTTAAAAAAAAAATCCTAAATAAAAATATGTTTATATTATTATTAATTTGTATAACTTTTATTAATATATCTTGTTTTTTTTATATAAAAAATTCAACTTATTATTTACTGCTCGGTATAAATAAGCTAAAAGCTGATGTTTTATATGAGAAAAATATCTTATCAATGAAGCAAGTTGCATTTAATAAAAAATACAATATACAAAACCTTAGAGAATTAGCAAATAACAGATTAAAATTGCAATTTTCTAACGTTAATCAAATTGTCGATTTTAAAGATATTTTAAAAAAATGAATTATGAATTTATACGTTTTTTTTCAAACATTTTATCTTGTATTTATAATACTTGCATCTGTCGGACCTGGGTTTATAACAATAGCTAATATAGCAATAACACGTGGCTATAAAACTTCTGCAATAGCAGTTTGCGGATGTTTTACGGGAGATTGTATCTTAATAACACTTGGTGCATTATGCGCAAGAGAAGCAGTACAAAAAATTCCACAAACAATATCTGTTGCTTTGTCATTTTTTGCTGTAATTTTATTATTTTATATGGCTATAAAATTTTGGAAAACAGACATAAATAGCCTTAAAGCAAGAAATCTCGATAAAAAAAATGGTTTATCATTAGCGATAACATTATTTTTTTTAAAAATGTCATCACCGATATCAATAGTTGGTTATGGAATAATTTTTTCACAAGTAATTAATAGTTCGCAGTACTTACTATCTTCGTGCACAGGTGGATATTTTGCAAGTTGTGTTGTTAATACTTTAATGGTATTAATTTTTGGTAAAATAGGAACAAAAATAAATACAAAAATATTGTCATTCATAAACAAGTTTTCCGCAACATTCATTTCAGGATTTGCAATTTTTGTTCTTGTTAATTCAATTATAAGCCTGACTAAGTAATTAACATTTACCTATATCAATCCAACCATTTTTTTTACTTTTGATAAAGTTTCGTTAGCAACATCACTTGCTACTTCATTTCCGTGTTTTAAAATATTATGCAGTAAATCCTTATCTTTTAAAATTTCTGCTTGTTTATTGCGAATTGGAGATATCTCTGAAATTAAAAGTTGTGTTAAATCGTCTTTAAAAGATTTAGTATTCTTTGATTTATACTCGTTGCTAATGTCTTGAATACTACGCCCACTTATTGCGCTAAAAATATTAATTAAATTACTAACCTCTGGTCTATTTTCTCTGTCATAATAAATACCCATTATACTATCTGTTTTTGCTGTTTTTATCTTGCTCGCAATTTGATCGTCCGTGTCTTGTAGAAAAATTTTATCTTTAAATTCACCAACACTTTTTGACATCTTTTTTGTACCATCCCCGAGAGACATAATTCGCTTACTTGTCTGATCAATTATTTTATCTGGCATTACAAAAACATTGTCATTATTATCTTTGCCAAAAATATTTTCAAACTTCTGGACTATATCACGAGTAAATTCTAAATGCTGAGTTTGATCTTCTCCGACTAATACATAATTTGCTTTATAAAGCACAATATCTGCAACCATTAATACAGGATAATACAATAAACCAGAATTTACTTCATCAGAAGTGACTTTATTTTTTTTATCTTTAAATTGCGTCATTCTTTCAAGATGCCCAAGAGGAACTATTGTTGATAAAATCCAACACAATTCGCAATGAGCCGGAATTGTAGATTGCTGAAAAAAAATTATTTTAT
>AUXO011521397.1_pt1 | contig 18961 bp, 16 predicted proteins | sample 768731 | NCBI WGS metagenome assembly AUXO01 (sample SAMN02715735, study PRJNA202380) | gut metagenome | biome: sheep rumen | host: Ovis aries | place: New Zealand: Palmerston North
AGACAATGAATATGGCTGGTGGAAAGTGACAAATGGAGCAGTTGATTTTTCATTTACGGGAATTGCAGAAAATGCAGGATATTTGTGGTATCTTACGAATGGAGCGGTCAATTTTACATATTCAGGAATTGTAGAATATCAGGATTCTGTTTATGAAGTTGAAAATGGCGTTGTAGTAGTGTAAAAGGAGAACAAAATGAAGAAAAAAGTTATAGGATTATTACTGGTATTACTTGTTGTTGGTAGTTTTATAGGCGGTTTTCAGACAGCAAGATATATAGATAGGAAACATAATCCGGAAGTAACGGTTACGATGATTCAGGAAGCGTTGAAAGATTGCAGTGATTTGACAACGGCACAGTTAGAGTATTCAGGTTTTGTAAGATATACAGACGGTACAATTAATTTCATTAATAAAAAGAGCTTTTCGATGATTTATCATGCAACGATTCGGGCAGGGATTGATATGTCTAAGGTAGAGATAGAACTTTCGCCATCGCAGGTGATTATAACACTTCCGGAGACACAGGTTGCAGATGCAGAAATTGATACAAGTCATCTTACCTTCTATGACGAGTCTTTTGCATTATTTAACTGGACGAGAAAAGAAGATACGACAGAGGCTGTAAATCTTGCAAAAGAAGATGTCAAGAATAATGCGGATACAAGTCAGTTAAAAGTACATGCAAAAGAGCAGGCAAAGAAGGTAATTGAGGGTTTGATTCGCCCGATTATAACAGACGGCAGAGAATTAATTATTCAGTAGCGTTTGTAGTATCATCTGCAATCTGGGTGCCATTTGCATCCATGTGAAAGTTTTCACGGATAATTAACTGGGAAATCGGAATAAATGTATATCCTTGCTGTTGCAGGGTAGTAATAATGGTGTCAAGTGCGTCAGCGGTGTACTTGGCACCATTGTGCATTAAAATGATTGCACCATTACCAAGTGCCTTGTGGTTTGTTACAGTTTTAACAATAGAATCCACACCATAATCTTTCCAGTCAAGAGAATCAACAGACCATTGAATCGGGTAGTAATTGTTAGAGTAAGTTGTTGTAATCAATGTATTATTATAGTCGCCATAAGGCGGACGAAACAGAAAGGATTCATATCCGGTGAGTTCTTTAATTTTGTGGTAGACAGACATGATTTCTTCGGTCTGCGCAGCAGAATCTAAGGTACTCATTTTTTTATGGTTTTGGCTGTGATTGCCAAGGTCGTGTCCGCGGGCATAGATTTCCCGAACCATATCGGGATAGGAATCAACCCAGCCGCCGGTCATAAAGAACGTCACTTTTATATGATGCGCATCAAGAATATCGAGGATTCGGATGGTATCATCAGCACCCCATGCAGCATCAAAAGAGAGGGAGATATATTTACCGGATGCGTTGAGATTAGAATCAGTCGTGTTTGCATGAGAAATGCGGCTATTCATATCAACGGAATAGATGGGGAGGCATTTCTTTCCGGCAATGCATGAACCGGAGATAGAACCGTTTCCAATCGTTGTGTCTGTATTTGCAAAAACATGCCCGTTATTTGTTGTTACGGCAGTTAGCGTGCTTCCTTTTTTTAGGCAGAATAAAAGGATGCACAGACAGAAAAATACGCCGGTAATAAGCAGAGTACAGCGGATTTCAGTATGAGAATGTGATGATGTATGAAATTTTGTAGTAAACATCATGATACCTGAATAAATTGTTTGTAGTACTATATGCGGCAGGCTGATAAAAAAGACATCATTTATTATATTTTAGGTGTATTGAGACTAAAATGAAAAATAAATGAAATTTAGTGCTTTAAAGTGTTGACAATTTACAAAAATGAATTATAATAGAAACAACATTTGAATAGTTATACAGAATTTCGAAGAAGAGAACAAGATTTTCTTAAACAAACATTTACAGAGAGCTTGTGGTTGCTGGAAACAAGTAATGCCTTAAGGAAATTATCATCTCAGAGAAGCCCGTTGAACAAAGTAGATTGAGCCGGTATCCTCCGTTATCAGGATAGCGTATGAAGTACGTGAAGTGCTGTATGTATATGTATTTTGCATGTACAACAGAAGTTGGGTGGTAACACGGATTATATTCGTCCCTTTCAGATTTTAGTCTGGAAGGGGCTTTTTTTATATTGCAGGATTTGCGTGTCAAAAGGTGCTTCAAAACATAAAATGCACCTTTTGATATTCAAATAATTATAAGAAATGATACCGTCAAGATGAATCCCTTTTCTCTTATTAGGATATTCGAGCGTTTGTATATTATATTCAAGTGAAATAAAATCGTTGGAATATTCGAGGAGGAAATGTTATGAAAGCATTACAGAAAGTAAGCAAATTTTTATCCAATTACACATCGGCAGTTGTTATCGCAATTGCGGTTGTTACATTTCTAGTTCCAGGTCTGATGACATGGGTAAACCAGAAATTATTTGTAGATCCGGTAGGGAATAAGTTTACCAGTCAGTCGATTATCATCGGTATTATTATGTTTAGTATGGGACTTACATTGTCAACAGAAGATTTTAAGGAATTAAAGAAAAGACCATTTGATATTGCGGTAGGTGCAATTGCACAGTACTTTATTATGCCATTTTTAGCATTTGCATTAACGAAGCTGTTACGTCTGCCGGATGCGATTGCATTAGGATTGATTCTTGTAGGTTGCTGTCCGGGTGGTGTATCATCTAATATTATGTCATATCTGTGCGGTGGAGATGTTGCATTCTCAGTAGGAATGACAACGGTATCTACAATTCTTTCACCGGTGATGACACCACTTATGGTATCGCTGCTTGCAAGTGGAACAACAATCACTGTTAAAGGTTTGTCAATGTTTGTTTCCATTGTAGAAACAGTTATTTTGCCGGTTGCATTGGGATTTGTGTTGAATCATTATTTAGGAAAGAATAAGACATATCAGGAAGTGCAGAAGATTATGCCGGGTGTTGCCGTATTAGGTCTTGCATGTGTTGTTGGCGGTGTTATTGCTTCACAGGGCAGCAAGTTCTTTACATCAGGTGTGGTTATTTTTGTTGCTGTATTATTACATAACAGCTTAGGTTACGCATTAGGTTATGGTGCAGGTAAACTTGTCGGAATGAATGTTTCTAAGAGAAGAACTATCTCGATTGAAGTAGGCATGCAGAATGCAGGTCTTGCAACGAATCTTGCAACGACTACGCCACAGTTTGCAGCAGCTCCGGAAGCAGCCATTATTTGTGCGGTATCTTGTGTATGGCATTCTATTTCCGGTACATTACTTGCAGGTCTGTTTGCAAGTTTTGATAAGAAGAAAGAGGTACAGAAGAAAGCTGCTTAAAAACATTGGGGAATGGGATAAGCGAAGATTGACATAAATTTAGTAAGATAGATGAAACAAATAAATAGATGAATTCAATAGAAACAGCTCAGAGATTAAAATAGATAAATCGCTGAGCTGTTTTATTTGTTAAAAATAGTATTCTTTTTACAATGTCATTATAGGATTAAGGAACTAACACTTCGTGTACGGTAGAAGTTGTTTCATCATATGCATCACCGAATACCAACTTACATAATTCCTGACAGTATGATAATGAGAAATCAGCATTGCCACTGTCATTTCGAATTGCATTTGCAGCAGCCAAATCTTCCGTATAATCATATAATTTATATGCAGTAATGAGTCCCTGACCAAATAATTTCTGTGTAACAATTGGGGTATAGCTGTAATCTTTAATATAGCAGCTGTTGTCAGTGCCCTTCTTTACGAGGGAAACTTTTGCCATACCGCCGAGCATACGAGGCTTTTTATCCTGATTAGATACAAAGTTGCCAAGTGAGTAATATACAAGCATCTGATGTCCGGTTGTGTCATCTGTCAGAACTTCCACAGGTTCCATAACGTGTGGATGTCCGCCAAGAACAACATCAACACCAAGACGCATGAAAAGGTTTGTCCAATATACCTGATTTGAATCCGGTTTGTATACATATTCTGTACCCCAGTGTGGGCAGACAACAACCATATCGGCAAGCTGTTTTGCTTTTGTAACATCTTCTGTTATTTTATCTTCATCAAGCATATTTACAACATATGGCTTTGATTCCGGAAGCGGAATACCATTTGTACCATAGGTATAATTTAAAATGGCAATCTTAAATCCGTCTTTGTTGTATACATAAATGTTGTTATAATCTTCTTCTGTTTCGTTAATACCTAATACAGCAGTTTCCGGATGTTTTGTTTTCCAGAAATTCATGCAGTTTTCAACACCACGAAGACCTTTATCTAATGTGTGGTTCGTTGCGTGAAGAATAACATTGAAACCGGCCTTTACCTCAGCATCACCGATTTCATAAGGACTGTTAAAGTTTGGATAACCGCTTAATCCTAATTCAGTACCACCAAGAATAGCTTCCTGATTAACAATACTTACATCGGCAGCCTTGATATCACTTGAGATATTTTTAAACAAATGATCAAAGTTATAAGTGCCGTCATCTTGAAGTCCACTGTTGTAGACACCTTCATGTGCAAGAATATCACCAATCATCATAATGTCAATTTCAACATCTGGTGGAACGGTTGTCGTCTCTTCCTGTGTTGTTGTTTCTGTCTGATTTGACGCGGTAGAATCTGCATTTTTATTTGAGCAGGCAGATAATCCGATACCAAGTCCAACAAGGCAGATGACAGAAAATACCAAAAGTGCAAGAAGTGCGTGTAAAGAATGGCGTTTACGACGACGTGATTCATTCATTCGTACTCTGTTTGTCATAGTTTTTCTCCCTTAATATATAGTTGTAATAGTATATTGTGAAAATTATATCAATATTAGGTTCGTCTGCAATTACATATAAACATAAAAAGAAAGTTATTATGTTGTTGAACCATCAGATATAAAGATATAACATCCAAATTATACAATGTTCATCATACAAGAAAAAGGGAACAGTTTCAAGGCGTAATCAGAAAAGAATCTGTAAAATGCCGGGAAAATGATACAGATTAGTATTGACTATCTAGTGTCAAAAAGGTATACTTGTACTCAGTTGGTTAAATCTAACAAAAAATAAAAAAAGAAAGTTTGTGAATTGTATAATATTTATATCATGGTGTTTTAGATATTAAACTTAAATTGAAAGATACAAGAGAAAAACTGGAATTTTTAGATATTTGTTAGATAAAATGAATAAAAAGAAATTGGAGAAGGGTTTTTATGAGAAAGACAAGACGTATTGTAAAGCAGGCAGCAGTTGTTTCAATGTCCGCATTGATGGCAACATCAGCAATGCCGGCAACAGCTATTCCATTTTTAAGGGGAGCAAACGGTATTGTACAGGTATATGCAGCGGATGCGGCGTATGAAGGATGGAATTTATCAGGCGGTTATAGTGTAGGTCAGAATTATGGACAGTCATTGGGATTGAGTGTTATGACAGATTTGACTTATACAGAAGGTACATCTTCCATTGAGGGCGTGTCATATCCTGGCTATCTTTCAAATGGCACGAATGCAGCTGTAGGTGCAGATAATATTCCAACAAGTTCAGCAGTTGTATTAAAGCCGGAAAGAAGCGGTGATCTTACTGTTGCATTAAAGGTTAATAAAGGAAGAACATTTACACTTGTAGGGGAAGACGGAACAATTCTGGATACAGTTGATAATTCGGCTGGAACAAGTTCTAAGTATGAAACAAAGACATTTTCATTAGAAGCCGGAAAGACATATTATATGTGTGTTCCAAAGAATAAGTTATTTATTTATGGAATGACATGGTCAGCAGAGAAAGTGACAGAATCAGTAGATTTCACGAATGGCTTAAAAGTCGGAGAGAATTACCATGGCTTCTCTGTATTTACAGATTGGGCAGTTGCAGCAGATAAAGAGACAGGAGCTCCGGCTTCACAGGAAGTAGAGGGCGTTACATATTCTCCATTTGTGAATGCACCAGGTAATCCAACATATGATGAGAATGGAATTCCAAATGGTGGTGGCGCTTTAAAGTTTACAGCAGAAGAAGATGGCTCTATTGATTTGGCTGTTAAGATTAATAAGGGCAAGACATATAAGTTTGTAGATGAGACAGGCACAGAAGTAGATAAAATTGTAAATTCTGGAACAAGCTCATTATACAAAGAAGTTTCATATGACGTAAAGGCTGGAAAAACATATTATGCATATGTTGAAGGCTCTAAGATTTCTGTGTTCAAGGCAGTTGCTACAAAGGGTACAAAGAATGCATGGGTAGCATGGGAAGATGTTGCAACACCTGAAATCAAGTCAGTTACAGTGAACGAAGACGGTGGATTTGATGTAAACTTTTCAGCACAGATTGATAAGTATGCAGGCGCAGAATATGTACGTATATCTATGCTTGAAGACGGCAAGGAAGTAAGCACAAAGACAGTGAAGGCTGCGAGTGTCGATACCGTATCCTTTACACCACTCTGGTCAGGCAATTATACATTCAAAGCAGTTGCAGTGAGAACAGGGGAACCAAATAAGGAAAGTGAAGTGGCTGCATACAATGATTATGTAATGGCAGTTAGAAAACCGGTAATTACATGGGCACAGAATAAGGGCAATGGCAGTGTATATCTTGACTGGGTAAATATTGCAGATGCAGATTCTTATGCGATTGGATATAGAGCAGCTGGTTCAGATGCAGAATATACAATGGTAGATTCAGCACTTCCTGCAACACAGGGAAATTATACATTAACAGGTCTTACAGCAGGTGAGAACTATGAAATTGTCATTCGTGCAACGAGAAATTCAGATGGATTCGTTGCAACAGCTACAAAAGAAATTGCAGTAACAGATACAGCAGATCAGCAGTGGTATGTAGCAACAATCGGTTCTGCACAGCAGACAAAAGGTACACTTACAACAGAAGCTGGGGCAGTGACAGATATTAATATGGCATCCGGTGATACTGCAGCTGTGAAGCAGAATCTTATGGAAGCAGATTCTATTGCAAATACGAAAGGTACGATTGAATTATTAACTTCAGATTCTGGTAAGATTTCTGATGATGAAGACGGATTCTCATATTATTTTACAAAGATAGATCCAAATACAGAAAACTTCAAGATGGGTGCTACATTTGAAGTGACGGCTTCAGCAGCAGATAATCAGACAGGTTTCGGTATTATTGCAGCAGATGCATTAGGAATTAATGTCTGGGGAGAACCGGGGTATACAAACAAATACTTTAACTATGCAGGTGCTATGATGTATAGTCATAAGCAGGCAAATCCGGTACTTAGAACGGTAAAGGGTTATACATCAGCCGATACATCAAGCAATGATGGTGTAGAGCGAGTTGTAACAGGAAACAAGTTTACAGAAGTTAAGTCTGATTTTACACCGGGTTCTACATATACATTTACTTTAGAAAAGACAGATAAAGGTTATACAGCAACATGTAATGGACAGACAATAGAATTAGAGGATAACTCATTTACATCGGTTCAGGAAGATGGAACGGTAGCAATCGGTATTGCAGTTTCAAGAAAGGTATCTGCAAAGGTATCTGATGTTAGATTTGAGAAATCAGCAAGTAAGGGTATTACATCTGCTGCAGATAAGGATGCAAAAGTAAAACCAGAAGGAAGAATTTATTCAACGAATACATGTTCGTCTTCAGAATATGAATATATCTATGTTCCAAACTGTGATGGTAAAATTACGGTATCCGGACCTGCCGGAACAGTTGTAGAGAATAAGGCAGTAAAGGCGAATGATGTCGTTCGTGTAAATGTTCCGATTACGGAAGGCGTTAACCAGATACAGTCCGTATTCACACCGGATGCATCTGAGAATATTACATCAACAGCACCAATTACAGAGACAACAAATGTATCTTGTGTCAGATATGGTGTAGAAGGTCAGACAATTATTGTATCAGCAGATGGTACAGCAGATGGTAAGGGTACAGAAGAGAGTCCATTAGATTTGGATACAGCGACAAAGTACGCACAGCCGGGACAGACAATCTTCTTAAAGAATGGTATTTATAATAGACCGATTAAGATTCAAAGAAGTGTAAGCGGTACTGCGGATAAGCCAATTACAATGGTAGCAGAATCTGTTTCAACAGATGGAACAGATGGTGTTGTATTCCAAGGAGCTGGGCTTACAGTAAGTGGTAGTTATTGGCATATTTACGGTTTATATGTAAAAGATGCACAGAGTGTTGGTATCCAGATTTGTGGTAATAATAATGTTATTGAAATGTGTACTGTAAATCATGCGTCAAACACAGGTATTCAGATTAGTCGTGACGGTAAGACAGATAATACAGCAGGTCGTGTTGGCAGATTATGGCCTTCAGACAACTTAATAAAGAACTGTGAATCATTTGATAACTGTGATTCAGGCAGAAATGATGCCGATGGTTTTGCTGCAAAGTTAACTTGTGGTGAAGGCAATAAGTTCTATGGTTGTATTTCACATCACAATATTGATGATGGCTGGGATTTGTATGCAAAGTCTGTATCAGGTGAGATTGGTGCAGTTACAATTGAAAATTGTGTAGCGTATAACAATGGTTGGTTATCATTTGAAGATGACAACAGAGACTATGGTGAAGGTAACGGCTTTAAGTTAGGCGGTGGTCAGTTAAAGGGTGGACATACATTGATTAACAGTGTATCATTTGACAACCATGCCAAGGGTATTACATCAAACAGTTGTCCGGATTGTAGAATTATTAACAGTATTTCTTATAATAACTCAGTTGAAGGTGCATCATATAACGTAGGTTTGAATACAAAAGAATCAAATGTTAAGGCTTGGGAAGTGTCAGGTTTGATTTCAATTAATAAGAAGGACAACACAACACAGGAAGATTTGATTCCGTTCTCATTATTAAATGAAAACAACTTCTTCTATAATGGTGAAAACTCATATAATTCTAAGGGTGTTCAGGCAACAGACGAATGGTTTGAAAGTGCCGTATTTACAGCACCAACGAGAAATGCAGATGGTACAATCAATTTACATGGTTATACAGTATTAAATGATAAAGCACCGGCAAATGCAGGGGCGAGACTTGATGTGACATCAGATGCAGCAAAGTCAGTAGCACCTGCTAAGACGGAAGTAGTTCAGGGTGACACAGAAATTGTTGAAGATGAATTGATGGTTATGGCAGAAACGACGACACCACAGGTAAAAGTTGGTGACAAGATTGTCGTAAAGGCTAGTGCGATTGGTGGAAGTAAAGAAGGATATACATATACATTCTTAAATGGTAATACAGAGATTGCCAGTGGTTCTTCAGATACGCTTGAATGGACAGCGAATAAGAGTGGCACTGTAAATATTAAGGTTCAGGTAAAAGACAGTGAAGGCAATATAGCAACAAGTGATGTTGTTGAGGTTGTAGTTGAAGAAGTTGTAGAACCATTAACTGTAACAGCAAAGGCAAGCACTACAAATGTATTAGAAGGAAACAAAGTAACTGTAACAGCAAAAGCAGCTGGTGGTCAGGGAGAGTATACATATAAGTTCTTAGTATACACACCGGCAACAAAGAAATGGGAAACAGTACAGGAGAGTGAATCTGCTACATGTGAATGGACAGCAAAAGGAAGTGGAGCAAGACATTTTTATGTAGAAGCAACAGACAGCGAAGGTACAGTTGTAAGAAGCAAGGCATATGGTGTAACAATTGCAACAAGACCAACACTTACAGCAAAGATTAGTACATCAAAAGTAGCAACAGGCGGTAAAGTAACTGTTACAGCGACAGCAAGTCAGGGAAGTGGAAGCTATACATACAGATATATTATGTACAACCCTTCAACAAAGGCATGGACACAGTTACAGGGCTTCAGTGCAAAGAATACATATACATGGACAGCAACCGGAACAGGAGCAAGACATCTTTATGTAGAAGTAAAAGACAGCAATGGAACAGTGACAAGAAGCAATGCATTCGGTGTAACAGTAGCAAGTAAGCCTACAGTAGCAGCAAAGTTAAGCACATCAAAGGTAGTTGCAGGTAATAAAGTAACTGTCACAGCAACAGCAGCACAGGGAAGCGGAAAGTATACATACAGATATGTGATGTACAATCCTGCAACAAAGGCATGGTCTGAATTACAGGGTTACAGCAACAAGAATACATACACATGGACAGCAACCGGAACAGGAGCAAGACACATCTATGTAGACGTAAAGGATAGCAATGGAAGCATTACAAGAAGTGCAGCTTACGGTGTAACAGTTGCAACAAGACCTACATTGACAGCAAAGGTAAGTACATCAAAGGTAGCAACAGGCGGTAAGGTAACTGTTACGGCAACAGCCAGCCAGGGAAGCGGAAAGTATACATACAGATATATTATGTATAATCCTGCAACAAAGGCATGGACACAGTTACAGGGCTTCAGTGCAAAGAATACATACACATGGACAGCAACCGGAACAGGAGCAAGACATCTTTATGTAGAAGTAAAAGACAGTAATGGAACAGTAACAAGAAGCAAGGCATTTGGTGTAACAGTAGCAAGCAAGCCAACAGTAACAGCAAAGTTAAGTACATCAAAAGTAGCAGCTGGTAAGACAGTAACTGTTACAGCAACAGCAGCACAGGGAAGCGGAAAGTATACATACAGATATGTAATGTATAATCCTGCAACAAAGGCATGGACACAGTTACAGGGTTACAGCAACAAGAACACATATACATGGAAGGCGACAGGAACAGGAGCAAGACACATTTATGTAGATGTAAAGGACAGCAATGGTACAATTACAAGAAGTAATGCATTTGGTGTAACAGTAACAAAATAATATTTGAAATTACAGATTGTATTTTCAATGAATCAGGAGTCACCGGTGACATATTTCATGTCACTGGTGATTCTTTTACTTATATTAATGAGAAAGAGAAATGACTTAATATAATTTAATGGAAAAATAGAATGAGAAAGTTGTTGCATTACAGATAGTTAAAAAAAGCAGAACGTAATTTCATAAGATTGATTTTAAGAAATCTTTTGCATATAATAACAAATAGTAACAAATTTAAATCTGTAAAAATATAAAATAAAACATTGTGAAATAAATCACAAATTAGGAGGCAGACATGGGGAGATATTCTAAAGAAGACATTTTTCGTATGGTAGAGGAAGAGGATGTAGAGTTTATTCGACTTCAGTTTACAGATATTTTTGGTGTGTTAAAAAATATTGCAATTACATCCAGCCAGTTAGAACGTGCATTGGATAACCGCTGTATGTTTGACGGTTCATCTGTAGAAGGATTTGTACGAATTGAAGAGTCGGATATGTATTTGTATCCGGATTATGATACATTTGAGATTTTTCCATGGAGACCACAGCAGGGAAAGGTGGCACGTCTGATTTGTGATATTTATACACCGGACGGCAAGCCGTTTGAAGGAGACCCAAGATATGCACTGAAGAAAGTAATTAAAAAGGCAAGCGATATGGGGTATATCTTTGAAGTTGGACCAGAGTGCGAATTCTTCTTATTTCATACAGATGATAATGGGTATCCGACAACGACATCCCATGAAAAAGCAGGATATTTTGATTTAGGACCGGCGGATTTAGGAGAAAATGTTCGTAGAGATATGGTACTTACATTGGAGGATATGGGGTTTGAAATCGAAGCATCTCACCATGAGGCGGCACCGGCACAGCATGAAATTGATTTTAAATATGATGAAGCATTAATTACGGCAGATAATATTATTACATTTAAACTGGCAGTAAAAACGATTGCAAAACGTCATGGGTTGTATGCAACATTTATGCCAAAACCAAAGTACGGAGTAAATGGTTCGGGAATGCATATTAATATGTCACTTGCAGCAAAAGATGGAAAAAATATATTTACGGATACGAGTGATGCACATGGCTTGTCCAAAGAAGCGTATCATTTTATTGCGGGAGTGATGGAACATGCAAAAGGAATGTCAGCAATTACAAATCCGCTTGTCAATTCGTATAAGCGGTTAATTCCAGGATATGAAGCACCGGTACATATTGCATGGTCTGCAACGAATAGAAGTCCATTAATTCGAATTCCGGCATCCAGAGGCAATGGAACACGAATTGAATTACGCAATCCGGACCCTTCAGCAAATCCATATCTTGCAATAGCTGCATGTCTTGCAGCCGGGTTAGATGGAATTGAACGGAAATTAGAGGCACCAGCTAGTATTGATAGAAATATTTTTGAAATGACGGATGAAGAAAGAAGCGAGAAAAAAATTGAGCGTCTGCCGGATAATTTGTATGATGCAATCGAAGCACTCAAGCAGGATCAGGTAATTTGTGATGTGTTAGGACCACATATTCTGGCAAAATATACAGAAGCAAAGTTACAGGAATGGGATGAATATCGTGCGAGTGTATCGCAGTGGGAAGTGGAAGAATACCTTTATAAGTTTTAAATAAAAGTTGCAATGAGACAATTTTTAATTAGAACGGAGGAAAGGGATTATGGCAACGCTAATTGTTGCATTTCCTAGAATAGAGGAAGCAAAGGCTGTCAGAAATCTTCTGGTTCGAAAAGGGTATGAGGTTGCCAATCCTTGTACAACGGGAGCACAGGTAATCAATCAGGCAGATAATTTGTCGGACGGGATTATCATTTGTGGATATAAGTTGTCGGATAATATGTTATATTCTGAGATAAAAGAATATAAGCCGAAAAGTTTTGAAATGCTGTTGGTAGCATCAAAAAATGTCTGGTTGGAATGTCAGGAAGAAGAGATTTTGTGTGCGGCAATGCCAATTAAAGTCAATGAATTATTATCGACAATAGAGATGATGCTGCAGACACAGCTTCGTAAACGAAAGGCAAAAAGAAAGCAGCCTCGAAGGCGAAGTCCACAGGAGCAGAAAGTGATAGATGATGCAAAAGCCTTACTCATGAATAATAATAATATGTCAGAGGAGGAGGCGTTCCGCTATATTCAGAAATGCAGTATGGATAGTGGGAATACGATGGTAGAATCGGCGGCAATGGTCATCGATATCTATTCAGAGATTCGATAAATTGTGAAAAAGTAGACAAATGGAGGCAGAAAAATGGAATTTGTGAAAATGCATGGCTGTGGAAATGATTATGTATATGTAGATTGTACAACGAAAGAATTAGAAAATCCTGAACAGGTAGCAATTCGCGTGAGTGACAGACATTTTGGGATTGGTTCAGACGGATTGATTTTAATTAAATCTTCGGACAAGGCTGATTTCTTTATGGATATGTATAATGCGGATGGGTCAAGAGGAAAAATGTGTGGAAATGGAATTCGTTGCGTTGGTAAATTTGTATATGACAATGGGCTGACAGATAAAACAACGGTACAAATTGATACTTTATCAGGAATCAAGACACTGCAGCTGCACATTGAAAATGGAAAAGTAGCGACGGCAACGGTAGATATGGGAGCACCGATTCTTACAGCGGAACAAATTCCGGTAAATACAGCAGCCTTTGCAGAAGCAGTACAGCCACAGGATACAGTGATTGCAAAAAGAATTACAGTTGGCGGCAAAGAGTATGAAGTGACTTGTGTATCAATGGGAAATCCGCATGCGATTGTATATTTGGATAATTCCGTGGATATGAAGCAATTTGACATTGAAAAGATTGGACCGTTATTTGAGAACCATCCGGCATTTCCTGAAAAAGTAAATACAGAATTTATACAGGTGGTTGACGGGACACATTTGAATATGCGTGTATGGGAGCGTGGTTCAGGAGAAACGTATGCATGTGGAACAGGAGCCTGTGCGAGCCTGGTAGCGACGGTTCTTAATCACAAATGTAAAGAAGAAGCTACACTGCACCTATTAGGCGGAGATTTAAAAATTCAATGGGACAGACAGAAGAACACGGTGTTGATGGAAGGACCTGCGACGACAGTATTTAGAGGTACGATAGAATAAAACATTGAAAAGTAGTTTTAAGCAGATACTTCCAATGGAAACAAGGAACGTCGAATGAAAAATATTGAATAGAAACAATAGCCTGACTATATTTTTTGGAGTACGTATGTTATAATATTCATGAACGAATCAATCTGAAAAAGAAAAGTCTTTTTTAGTGCCAGATACGTAAGAATGAAAAGGGGAGTAGCAGGGATGAAAGATATGAAACAGGAGACGATTGTATCATTTTCAAAAGAATTAGCTTCGTCGGCAGCAGTACCGGGGGGCGGTGGAGCCAGTGCGTATGTAGCAGCATTAGGAATGGCATTAGGTACGATGGTTGCAAATCTTACAACGGGCAAGAAAAAATATGTACAGTATCAGGAAGAAATTGAACAACTTATTGAACAGACACAGCAGGTTACAGACGATTTGATTGCATGTATTGCAAAGGACGCCGAAAGTTTTGAACCTTTGTCTAAGGCATATGGACTTCCAAGAGAAACACCGGAGCAGATGAAAGAGAGAGATGCAATTATGGAACATGCGCTTGTTGCAGCAAGTGAGGCACCAATTTATTTAATGGAACAGATTGTGAAATCTATGACATTATTAGAGCGATTATCAGAAATTGGAAGTAGAATTGCCATTAGTGATGTAGGTGTAGGTGTGCAGTTTGCAAAAGCCGCTTTAAATGGTGCATCGTTAAATGTATTTATCAATACGAAGATGATGAAAAATCGAGATAAAGCAGAAGAGATGAATACAAAAACAGATGCATTGCTTATCGATGGAAATGAACTTGCAGATAAGATTTATGATACAGTAGTTGACGCAATTCGTTAGGATTCTATTTGGAATAAAATGCATGAAAAAGTTTATTTCAAGTCAATTTATACGAATAAATATCAAAGGTGCATTTTTAATAAGAACAATATTAGGAATGAAACTGTAGAATGTTTAAATAAAAATGTACTGTTTTATCAATTCCTTATTAGAAATGTACATGGTGTTTTACTAAAAATATTAAATGATATATAGTAATATACATAAAGGAGTAATTATGCAGGAATTAAGGGGACTTCCGGTTGCAAATGCAATCAATGAAGAATTAATTAAAGAAGCAGCACAATTGCAGGGAACAAAGCCGCATTTGGCAATTATTCGTGTTGGAGAACGCCCGGATGATATGTCTTATGAGCGTGGTGCAACAAAGAAGATGGAAAAGGTCGGATTTGACAGTACATCTTATACATTTCCGGCAGATATTGATAATGATACCTTTCAGAAAGAATTTGATAAAATTAACGAGGATACAGCCATTGATGGAATTCTTTTATTGCGTCCGCTGCCAAAGCATTTAGATGAAAAGGCAATTGAACTTCGCATAGATCCTAGAAAAGATTTAGACGGAATTTCACCGATGAATTTAGCCAAGGTATATGCAGGGGATGAGACAGGATATGCGCCATGTACGGCAGAAGCAGTTGTTGAAATGTTAGATTATGCGAATATTGATTTAACAGGAAAACGTGTTACGGTTGTCGGAAGAAGTCTTGTGATTGGAAAGCCGGTTACTATGTTATTGATGAAAAAGAATGCAACGGTAACGGTATGTCATACCAGAACAAAAGATATGGCAGCAGAGTGTCGCAAAGCAGAAATTGTGATTGCGGCGGCAGGAGTTGCAAAGATGATTAATGCGGATTATATCAGTCAGGATTCCGTGGTGATTGATGTAGGAATTAATGTAGATGAAGCAGGAAATCTGTGTGGAGATGTGGATTATGATGCAATTAGCACGGTAGCATCAATTGCATCACCGGTTCCGGGAGGTGTCGGAAGTGTGACCACCTCCGTACTTGCAAAACATTTGTTAAGAGCGGCAAAAGTGCGTCCATAGAAGTTAGAAAAAGAGTTCAACGATAAAGACAGACAGGCAGCAAAGAGAAGCAACCTGAATCAGACTTCTGCGAAAATATGCTGCAATAACACCAACGATTAAAGCAACAAGACCGGCAATTGGATGGTCGGATGTTGTAAGAATTGCGGGAAATGTCATCACAGACAGTGTTACATACGGTACATAATATAAAAAAGAACGAATTAGTGGACTTTTAATATCCCGTCGAATCAATGTCAATGGCAGTACACGAATCAAATAGATGACGGCTGCCATAATAAAAATATAAATATATGTATTATGAAGTAACATAAAAACTCCTTTATAAATAGTATGTAAATAGTTTGTACGTGTTCTTTGTGAAAATAAAATCAATCTTATGTCAATCCTGATATTTTATTATGTAAAGAACACTAAGACTCTTTCACAGGAAAAACAATTGCAGCAAACAGTGAGATTGCAATTGTTAAAATGATGATTCTAGTTCCGGTAGCAATTCCTGCTAACACAGGGGCGTAAGTAAATATATAACTGGCAGTCATAGAACATACAATGACACCGGCAATCACACGATTGCTTCTCGCCGGTGGAACAATGATTGCAAGAAACATTCCATATAATCCAGCACTTAACGCAATTACCACGCGTGCAGGAAGAATATTGCCAAGCAGGACGCCAAGCATTGTTCCAAGGGTCCATGCAGGTGCTGCGACAGCGGCCATGCCATATGTGTAATAGGGATTTAACATACCGGGTGTAGAAACCGATAATCCGAAAATTTCATCTGTCATAAAGAAGCCGACGAGCAGTCGGTGGAAAAATGGCAGATTTTTTTCTAATTTCTGACTGATGGCACAAGACATCAGAAAATATCTTGCATTAATAATAAATGTTGTGAGTGCCAGTTCCGCATAAGTTGCGAGTGCGGCAATCAGTGTAAAACCAGCAAATTCACCGGCGGATGCAAGGCTTGTAAAACTTGCAAGAGCTGCCTGAAATGCATTGAGTCCGGCATTTTTTGCAGCAATTCCTAATGTAAAGGATACCGCAAAGTAACCGAGCGCAATTGGAATTCCATTCTGAATTCCTTTCTGAAACCAATTTCGGTTCTGAGATTTGTCTTTCATAAGTTTCTCCAATGTTAATATGATAGTTATTGAAACGTAGTTAGTTTATTTAATGGGCAGTGTCAACCATGCATTTGTATTTTCAAATCCGTAATCTAAATACACAGGTCGGCCTTGCTTAGATATATCCCCTGAGACCATTTGTATTTCGAAAACTTGGAGGAAATTCATAAAACTGAATTGCCCCTGTAGCTATAATGTTATGATTGTCTTCGATTAACCATTCGACAAGACTTTTATCCTGTAAATGTTTTGAAAAATATTCGGTTAACTCGTCATCAATCTTTGTATCGGGGATTAATCCTTCCTCAATTAACTGAATTTTTCGTGGTTCAACTAGATTTTTAACATCGGATACAGTTGCTTGTCTATATTTCATAATGAACTCCTATTTATAACATATAATAAGATGTCATTGATCATTTCAAAGGCATCCTTTTCTAGCAGTGTATTACTAGAGAATAAAATTTGTAATAGAAATTATTTATTACCATAGGAAAATTATTTTAATTTCCTATATAATTATAATATAATCATTTCTTATATAGAATATTTATAAATGGAATTTTAATGGTATGTAGTAACTATGAAGGTAAGAGTAGTGCAATCCTATATAAAGTGAAATGTACGAAAAGAATATTACAACAAATACCTGAAAAAGTAAATGCGCAAATAAAACAGGGATAAATAGAAACGTATATGGAATGAAGGAGAGAACAATGAATAAGAAGAAATTAACAAACACTGTTAGGAAAATAACAATTGCAGGCTTTGTGGGGATGTTAGGAATAGAAGTATTTCTGTTTACAGGCTGCGAAAAGAAAGAAACAGAGCAGACACAGGAAGCGTGTGAAGTTACACAGCATAATCAGGAGGAATCTGTAGCAAGAGGTGTAATAACAGAACCCTATCAATATGAAGATACAGGATATGCATATGCAGATCAGACAACACAAGTACCATCTGATTTAATAGAAAAAAAGAATACTATCGATTATGGCAGAATGGATGATCGTATTTCTTATTATTCTTCAACAATTGGAGAATGGAAAGAATGTGGCGTGTTGTTGCCGGCAGGATATCGTACGGAGAAAGAGTATCCGGTCGTTTATGTGTTGCATGGAAATGGTGGCGATCATTATGATTGGAATCGGGATGACAGTTATTTGTAGACACTTTATGGAAATATGTTAGCAAGTGGAGCAGCAAAAGAGATGGTAATTGTTATGGTAGATATGTGGACTGCACCGAAGGCAGAGAAAGTAAATCCAACCATTGACAGACAATTAGATGCATATGATGAGTTCTACAAGGACTTAGGAGCAGATTTAATTCCATTCATACAGGAACATTATTCTGTAGCGACGGGAAGAGATGCGACGGCAATTGTCGGAACATCAATGGGGGGTACGGAAGCACTTGTAGCAGGTTTTTCTTTATTAGATAGAATTGGGTTTATTGGGGCATTGGCACCGTGTTCCGGTGTAGTGCCGATTCCGCAGCTAGGAGAAGGAGCATGGAATACACCGGTATTGGACAGTTTTACAATTGAAAAGAAAGAAAATACTCCGTACTATCTTCAGTTGACAGTTGGGAGTACAGATCCGTGGTGTTACGAATCTACATTAATATATGATGAAATACTCACAAAAGAGCAAATCCCACATACACTTACGGTTGTAGAAGGGGTAGGACATGAAGATGCTTTGTGGCAAAATGGATTGTATCATTTTTTTAGACGAATCTTTCAATCATAAAAGATAGGTAAATGATAGAGGAAAGGAAATACATCGATACACATAGGCAAATTATGAGAGAAAATGTGGATAACTGACGGATAAAAAAGAAATTTGAGAAAAAATGAAAAAAGTTGTTGACATATAAAGGGGTAGGTGCTATTATAATCAAGTCGCTGCGGTACAGCAACGACAACAAATAAGAACTTTGATAATTGAATAGTAAAACAACCTTGAAAATTCTTTAAGAATTATTCATAAAGCGAATTGTTATTAAG
>AUXO013836142.1_pt1 | contig 18954 bp, 27 predicted proteins | sample 768731 | NCBI WGS metagenome assembly AUXO01 (sample SAMN02715735, study PRJNA202380) | gut metagenome | biome: sheep rumen | host: Ovis aries | place: New Zealand: Palmerston North
TGACCCTGATAAATTCATATCCGAAGGGGAAGTGGCAGGTATAAACAATATATGCTCCTCTCCAGGTACATCCAGATTCAGCTGCTTCTATGCACATGGATGGGTGGACCTCGGCAACAGGAAGATACTTGAAGAGTACATTGAAAAGGAGAGGAGACTCATGCTGGCCAATGTACTTGAAAAACCTGAAGAGACCATATGGTTCCATGGAGGATTCGTCACCAAATTCCATATCTCCAATAGATTCATAAGGGACAGAGTGGACAGGGCCCCGACTGTCCTCCATGAGGAGCATCTATCGAGAGGACTCCGACTTCCCGAGATCGTAGGCCATTCGGAGAATACCTATACCTACAGATACGCCAAGGGGGAAGTACTCTCAAGGATAGTGGATACAAGGATGATGAAGGACCTTCTGGAAAGGTTCTTCCTCGACAGGTACACCGAAGGATACATAGTCGACCTCCCCAATGAGGAGAAACTTTCCATATGCAGGGAATTCTATCTCAACAGGACAATATCCAGAGTGGGGAGATATCTTGATGGAAGAGAGGAGACATGGGAAAGGATAAATGGACTCTACTGTGTTCCTGTCCTCTTCCTTCTGAATGAGAAACTGAACTGGTACCAGATTTCAGAGGATTCTCTGTTCACTGCCCACTATCATGGGGACTTCCATCTGGAGAACATACTGTATGACAGGAAGAGCGATATATTCACCCTTCTCGACTGGAGACAGAATTTCGGGTCATCAGTGTATGGGGATATCTACTACGATCTTGCCAAGATGTGGCACTCTCTGATTGTAAGTCACTCCAAGGTAAGGGAGGGAAGGTATCTTGTAGAGAGGAATGATGAAGGGGACATCACACTGGATATAGACAGGACATTCATGCTCACTGAGTGCGAGAAGGTGCTCGAGAACTTCATAGAGGAGAACTATGACAGGGACCATGCAGAGCTGATGACCTCTCTCATATTCCTCAACATATCTGCCTGTCATGTTGAACCCTATAGTACCTTCCTGTTCTATATGGGGAAATATCTTCTGAATAGGTACGCAGTAAAGAAGAGGCTTCTATAGCCTCTTCATCTTATTCTTACCCATGACCTTCCATTCACCTTTATCTTTCCCCCTTCTTCTCCCCATTCCTCTCCATATTCAGGTTTCCAGAATGTGGCAACAAGTCTTTCGGGGTACATCGAGGCGTCCTCTCTTTTCATTCTTGTGAGTCGGCCTCCTTCGGTACAGGTAAGTATCGTTCCTGGAGGGTATTCCCCATCCACGTAGGCGAGGACCACTCCAGCGACTGCCAGTTTCATCTTCTTTATATTGATATCCGCGGAGTCTCCCATGGCGAATCCATACGTATCTGAATGGATACCCATTATTCCATCATCCATGTACTTTCTTGACCTGAAGTAGCTCTTTCCATCGAAGCAATAGCAGTATCCAGGTTCCAGTTCGGTATCTGAAGGTACTGTGAGGCAGTCAACAAGGTCGTTCCATACTGCATTGTAGACTTTGGAGAACCCGTCTATTATGACACCAGTGTTGGAACTTCCATTGTTTCCTATGATACCCCCCTGTGAGGTGAATTTTATAGTTGCCGACATATAGTTGAAATAGACTCCATTATATTCTAGTTATATAGCATATAGTTAGTTGAAGTTCCATTTCATTCTGATGAATATGTTTCTACCTGAAATATGCATGATGAAAAGGGCAAATGGGCAAATATTGGGCAGATATGTGGGCAAATCAGGACTTTCAAAATCCCCAGCACAGAAGAAATCAAGGATTTCTGAATTGAAGCAGTACCTTGCAGAGAAGAACAATCACTTCTATGCTGTTCAAATCCTCCCCATCCGTGATTTATAATAATAGATGATTGGAGGCCTCTTGTGATTGATTATATGTCTTCTCTTGCGCTATGTTTGCTGGCAGCAAGTCTCTTTCTTGTGTGTATTGGAGTATACAGGAAATGTCTTGACGAGGATGATGAATCGGTGAATATGTGGATGGCAATTGCCATACTGTTGTGGATTGCATGCTTCACACTGCTTGCAATGAAATCTTCAGGTAACTGAACTCAGTAGCAGTCGGAAACAAAAGGAGAGGGTATATACCCTCTCTTCTTTTCTGCTCAGTAATCCTCTCCTGTAATCAACTTGAATTCTTCTTGGATTTCTAGATATCTATCTGGGTGTCTTCCGAGAAATTGAATATTCTTATCCACTCATCCTGTGTCAGGAAATCCCTGCTGCACAGGCCACTGACAAGAGTTCCCTTGTTCTGGAGATTCCTGTAACTGAGACAGTCCAGACTCCTATCATACAGGAGGTTGTACTGAACTACATCATCCTTCTGACCCAATCTGTAGTTCCTTGCCTGTGACTGTGAGTAGTTCGTATAGTTAAAGTCCCTTTCGAAGTATACGGATATCTTCGATTCGGTTATTGTAATACTTGTGGACAGAGTCTGTATTACAGCCACCAGAAGACTGTGGTCTCCCTTCTTGAACTCCTCCACCATTCCGAATCTTTCATCCATGGGGGTATCCCCTACTATGCATATTGGATTGAGCTTGCTGAACCTTTCACAGATTCTATAGGCTGTTGTTGGATGGACTACCCATACTATTATCTTTTCACCTGGATTGTCATCTATTATATCCTGCAATGCGTTGTATTTCTCAAGGCACTTTGGATTGAATCTGTCTATCAGTATGCCAAGGTCAGTATCGAACTTTTCCAGGTGCTTCCTTAGAAGACTGGGGTCATCAGTACCCAGCATCATATAGGGGAATCTGTTCACGACATCCTTGACGGAATTCCTTCCATCCAGGTCCTGTACTATCACTGACTCATATATTCTCCTGTGCTCCCTGCTCATCGGTATGTATATGTTCTTCTCATAGTAGTCAGGAAGGTCCACAAGGTCAGTAGTCCTGAAGTATTCCCCATAGGATCTGAGGAACCTCTGGTTCTGCTCTTCCAGTGCATCCTTCTTCCATTCCCTCACTGCATACATACTGTATCTTGTTCCAAGGTATGCCATCTTCTCCTTCCACTGGGCAAAGGACAGACCATAGACAAGATAGGGGTCGACTATATTGTACTGATTATAGAGCTTCTCAGGATTGTCGGCAGGAGTTCCGCTGAAGAGATACCTGTATGTAAAAAGAGGAGCATGGAGTGCAATAAGATGACCCTGCTGGCTTGATGGGTTGGCTACACAATGGGATTCATCAAGGGCAATCATGCCTCTTCCATTCTCACCGAACCATTCCTGAAGAGGAAGAAAGGGCTTCCTGGGATTCTTGGAGGATATCCCCGCCTTCTTCCTGTAGTAATCACAGACGAGCCTGAAACTATTGTAGCTGGTTATGACGATATCTGTATTGGGGTCATCAAAGGGATTCCTGTAGTTCTTGTCGGCGATTCTGACCTTCTCAGGGTCTAGACCCTTGATGAACTTCAGAATCTCGTGATACAGGTTCCTTACTCCAATATTGGTGGTCAGTAGGAGTACCTTGGAGCAGTCCCCATACTTATAGAGCCTGTGGGCCGTGATAGCAGAAAAAACGTAACTTTTTCCTGAGCCAGGGCCATAGAAATAGCAATATGAAGAAAAGTTTATTCCCTTGGTGATTGCTCTTTTCTGGAACATCTCATAGGGGTGCTTACCAGTCATTGGCCCATAGTTCATCAGACCCCAATCGGGTACTCTTCTCTCTGATTCCCTGAATTGCTCCTGAGGTCCTGAAGCAAGTTCTTCCAGCTTGCCCTCATCTATCTTCATTTCTATGGTATCTACATCTTCAAGGTCTTCCTTCAGCTCGTTGAGCTTGAACCATGGTCCAATCCATTCATGGGTCTTGGTACTGTACCTGAACCTGTGCTGCTTGAGAACATGGACACACTCTGTGAATGTAGAAGGTCCTCCACTATATAATGAAACTGAAAGGAACCTATCCTTTAAACTTATACTTACCATATATATCTATCCATTAGTATAATAGATGGATGGAATCAAACAGGGCAGAATACTAAATAGGGAACATCATTAGCTGCTACAATCGAAGTGATGGAACCCATGATTCATTAAAAATGAAGGGTCACTCTTCCTTTATGGCTCTCAGAATCACCATGTCACCACATCATTTACTCCTATACACTTGGGTTTGCAATATTATATTATTGTTATGAATTTGAGTAATCGTCAAGTCTTTTTGAGGACAATATATCTCACTAATTACAGAGGCTTCATAACATGGAATAAGACCTTAATTATGGAATAATTATATTCAGTTTCCAAACAAGGAGATACAATAATGCCTCTAAAAGGTAGTGTAATAAAATGCTATAATATTACAATAAACAATACTGATTCTTCCAAGGGGATACTCAGGGGCCCTACTCATTATTTTTATGATGAAGATGAAAGTAGAACTATAACTCTGGTACCAGAAATAAGAGATGGAAGTATTGCTCTCATCAAGATAATAATGTCTGGAGGTAACGGTACTCCTGGGGCGGCTGCTTATACTACTGTGGCTTCAGATGGAACTTCAGATAGTATTCTTCATATTCCAGCTGGATGTACTGGAGATATTACTATAACTTCTACTCCTCTTTCTATAACTTCTCTTTCAGTATCTGGGTCCTGGACAAATACACAGAAATCTTTCTATGCCCCAGATATAACAGGACTTACTTTTACTGCTACCTATTCCGATAATAGCACATCTACAGTAACTCCTACTTCCGTATCTCCTAGTGTGTGGAGCAACACCAATGTGACACAGACCGCTACTTTCTACTATAAGGGGAGTTCTGTTGGTTTAGATGCTACTGTGGAATGCTCCCCTTTAGACCCTCCTATAATATCTGTAACACAGTATCTCCTACAAGGGGGGGATTCTAATCCTAGAATAAATACCAATCAGATAGTAAGAATAATAAGAACAGCTAAAGAAGGAACTACCTATTATAAGGTAAATGATGCTTCTAGTTATTCCTCTTTTACAGGGGAGTCTATGCAGATAGCTACGTATGGGAGAGGTTCTTATTGGAAGATTTCTTGTTATACAGAATCCAACGGAGTATCCAGTGTAGAAGTGACCAAAGGGTCTAATATACAGTCTGGGTATCCTTGTGATTGTGGGTGTAGCTCTAGGGCGTAGCTCTACTAGCTAAAGGTAAAAATTAAGGAGAGTATAGAATGTCATCTGAAGTTAAACCTCCATATATACATATGTATAGATATTATGATTATTATAATTATCTTCGAAGACTGAAAGAAACTAGGAGTCAGACAATAACTCTGTATAGACAGGAAGACTCAGGTACTACATATTATTCTGTAGATAAGGGGGCTACGTGGCAATCCTTTACAGAGGCGAGTGCTGATATTACAGTAAGCAATGCTTATAATGGAACGATAATGGCCTATACAGAGAATTCTAATGGGGATAGAAGTAGAATAGTTACAGGAGGTGGAATAGTTCCTAGAGATAGGGTAAATTGGTGCCTTTGCAGCTGTGGAGTATCTTGATGAGAATAATGGTAAAATTCAATAAATTAAAGAGGTATGTAAATATATGAAAAACATTTTTCCAGAGTCTTCTGGTATAATGCCACCTGCTATTACATATTTTGATAATATAGACCATAATGGTCATAATTATGGTACTGGTGACTATAAAAATGTTAAAGTGGGTAATAATATATTATATACCGATGAGGTATATATTACCAGAATGAATAGTACTGGAATTACCTATTACTCTCTTGACCTTGGAGATACCTGGGGTGTCTTCTATGGGGATTCAATATCATTTATTTTTTCTTCTGGAATGGAATGGAAAATTATGGCGTATACTGTAGTGGATGGGGAAAAGAGTCCTACTGTCACGGAGGGGTCTATTGTAAAGACACCTGGATGCCTTTGTTCTTGTAATTGTAGCTGCTCGTGTTCATGCGAGTGCGGTAGTACTGATTGACCTATTAATCAATAAATATTGAAAAATATTAAATATTGATTATATGTTATATACAAAATGGAGTATAGAATAAATGGTAAAAACTATCTTATTAACTGAACCTAAATGCAATTTTCATTGTGAATATTGCTACTATAATCATAATAGTGATTATAAGAATCCTGGATTCAAGAGAGATATTATACTTGATAATATCAAGAAAGATATAGAGAAATGGGGATCCAAAGAAAGTAGATTATATTTTCTTCTATGGGGTGGAGAACCTACTCTGAATAAATATTTCAGAGAGGTAGTAGAAATGATAAGAGGAGTAAGCAGGGAAGTAGGAATATTTACTGCTTCCAATGGTAGTACTCTTACTGATGATTTGATCTCATTCCTCAAGGAAAATGATGTATGGATTGCAATATCCAACGACCTAATATATCAGGATATTAGAAATGGGGAATACTTTCTGATAGGAACAGACTATGGTCGTCAGATAGCCAAGGGTATAAGAGAGGGGGTTGTAAGGTCCATACAGACAGTATGGTCTGAGTCATCCTGGAATCTTCAGGAACAATATGAGTATCTCCAGAAATTCTTCAAAGAAAATAATCTGAATCCAGTTCATTGGAAGATACTCCCATACCAGGCCTATAGTGAAGAGGATGTCTGTAATTCCATACATAGTGAGAGAGCTCTGAATTCATTCAAGAAATGGATACTTTCAGGATTGAGAAAAGAAGTTACTAATGCTCCAGAACCCGAGCCTACTTCTTCTTCTATAGATAAAGAAGTAAAGAGAATTGCTCTTGGATTTTCAAAGATAGGATGGAATGATTTCTATAAGGAAACTCATCTATCCAAAGATGATAATCCACAGTGTGTATCTTATGATTTGAATAATCAGGTATGGGATTGTAAAGATACCTATCTATCTGAGGAAAGCCCTGTGCCAGTACCTGTAGAACACCAGTATGATTACTGCTTTGAAGTGGAATGTCCTTATTTTGGAATATGCAAGGGGATATGTTCCGGTAAGACTACAGAGCATAGGAAGCTCAATTGTGATAGTATAAAAAAGAAAATAGATACTGTTATTTCTGCTTATAAGGAGTATTATGAATCTCTTCCAAAGGAGAAAGTATCTCCTCCAGAAGTATCATTCTCAGTAGATGATATCTCTAATATAGAGAATATTGAAATAAAGTCCAGCGTATGTGGGATAAAGTTCAAAATAGTGGAGGGGGCATCATTAAAGGATATAAATAATATAGAAGTTCCTAGAGATGAAGAACTCAGTTCCATAGAATCAGATTTTCTAGGAATAGGTTATCCTTTAGATAAGGAGGGCCCTTTTAAATTTAAAAAAGTATATGTTAAGTCCTACGGATTATCGGGAAACAAGATTATCTATAGTGATATCAAATCATATCAGAATTATTGATGGGGGGGATAACTATATATGAATTCAGTAGAAAATTATGGAGATTATGGTTCTGGTGGAATAAATAAGAGCAGCCCTATGTTGTATACCTATCTCTTCAATAAAGAAGATAATTGCTATCTGATATCAGGATGTGATTGTCTAGGGTGGTCGGGAAGACTTCTTTCTGCTAGAGAACCTAAGCATCTTGAGAGATTCCTTAAAACCATGGAAAGAGGAGGATATGAAATAGCAAGAACAGAATGTTTTCCATATCAGTTTGTTCTGGATAAATGTATCAATAAGAAACAATGGAAAAGGCATTACTACGAGTATATTCCCCTGAAGATGGGAGAAGATATGAAATTGACCAATGAACTTCTCTTCCCTACTTCCTCTGGATGGCTCTATTCAGTAGATTCCTATAATAAGGAGAAAGTAAGTCTATTCCAGTTTGATTATGATACCTCGGATTTCGAGTATCATAAGAAGGCCCTTAATGATGCCAAAGAATACATAAGAAAAATGGCAGACAAGGTATGGAAGGATGAGGTTACCAGATACCAGCCTGTATATATACAGGAGAATTGTTAATTATAACATATTGACTTAACATAAATCAAGGGGAATAGATATATGGAGATAAAGGACAGATTAAATAGGCCCTATACAGAAGTAGAGAGAATGCAGTTCATAGTATCCAATAATCACCAGAAAGGATATGAAATAAGGAATACTGAATACGGAATGGAAGCTTGGGGATACACAGACGAAGAAATCGCCGACATGGAGGCCCAGGCCAAGAAGGATGCAAGAATAGAGGAGCTTCATAAGCTTCTATCCGATACAGATTACTGTATAATCAAGATAGCAGAAGGAGCTGCTACAAGAGAAGATTACGCAGATGTCATTGCATTGAGAGAAGGTTACAGAGAGGAACTCAGAATTCTTGAACCCTGATTTCTATAAGGTCAAAATTAATACCTCTTATTAAGAGGTATTTTTCTTTGAATAGATTCCATATAAAAATAAAAAGGAGAGGATTCCTCTCCTTATTTTCAATCTTTTCCCAATACCCCAGTCTTGAGGTCATTGTCTATTATCTTCTGTGGAAGCTTGGACCTTATTTCTCTGAATTCTTCATCTCCTCCGTAATGTTCTTCCTTTATCTTCTTCATAAAATCAAAGAATGATAGCTGAGGAATTATTCCAATAAGGTCTTGTGATTTCTGTGTCATCTGAATGGTATAGATATCCTTGAGTATCTTCTCACTGATTGTATTCTCAATTTCCTTGTAACATTCGTGATAGAATTTCTTGGCATTGTATAGATTCTGTTCAGCAAATACAGGCTTCCTTTCAAGACATTCTACATAGGTAAAATACTGCCCTACCATAGATTCAGCAGTGAATCTGGTTATACCACCATTGAACGGGTTCTTGGCCCTGCAGAACTTTATTGCTGATATCGAAGCTTCAGTAGCTCCCCATTGACAGAGGTCAAAATTATACTGAGGAATTCCATCCTTGTCATCATCTGCACCTATCCTAGTAATGGAATGCTCAGAGCCCGTTCTCCATAGGTATACAGGAATATCCAATACATTTATTGCCAGACTGGAACCTTCTATTGACATCCTTATTTTCCAGTTGAACTCCCCATCTTCCATAGCTCTCAGACTGGAAAATCTGATGTCATTATCCCTGAGGAACTTTACATTATACAGTCTTCCAAAGACCCAAGGATGGGTAACATCCGTTCTGGGTATCATTCTTCCTATTGTAGGATTGGGCAGTTTGAGTTCCTGAACAAAAGCACCCTGACACTCTATAAAATTAGGATTTGAGGTGGCTCCTACATAGATGATTTCCAGAGCAAATGGGCTCATAAATACATCATCTGCATCCATAAAGGTAATCCAGTCTGTCTTGCATTCTTCGAGAGCTCTCTGCCTTGCCAATCCTGGCCCAGTATTTTTCTCACAAGGAAGAATAGTGATATCAAGTTCTGGATATCTCTCCTTTACAAATTCATAATCATCTTCAGGATAATCCGAAGCAATCACTACTGATACATCATTTTTCATAGTCTGTGATTGTATGGAACCTAATGCATCACATATGTGACTCTGTGCCTTGAAGGCTGGTATTCCTACTGTCAGTTTACTCAATTAATCATACCCCTGATTCTTATAATTTTCCCTTGAAATATAAAGGTTCCTATTTATACTGGTATTATAAGCACAGATGAACACTATCAGTTGAATATCATAATTCCAATAGGATATCTTTTTTGAAATCTCTCTTAGGAAAATTCCTTTGGAGAATGGAAGGAAAGACATCCCTAGTTGTCCTTCTTAACTGTGAATTGGAGGTCCAATGATTAATAATTGTAGTATACGTATATATTACGTGAGTCATTATAGTAACAGTTTGTTGCAGTTGCCCAGCTTATGGCCGTTCCTGTAATACTGTTTCCTGCTGCAGTACCTGAATGTATGGTGGTATTGGTAGTGCTCCCGTTTCTGACGTATATTTCCAGTCTATATAGAGTATTCCTTCCATAGAAGCAATTGGTAATAGATGATATATTGTTGCAATTCAGTAGAGAAAATACTCCTCTGAGATTAGGACAACCATAGTACATTCTCATAGCATTCGTAACATTGGGTCCGCATACTGGACTGCCTGTCAGGTTGTAGCAGTCACGGTACATTGACTGAGCATTCACAACATTGTTCCCACAAACTGGACTGCCTGTCAGGTTGTGACAATTATAGTACATTTGAACAGCATCCGTAACGTTGTTCCCACAAACTGGACTTCCTGTTAGATTTTGGCAGTTATAGTACATTGAAGTAGCATTCGTAACATTGTTTCCACAGACTGGACTGCCTGTCAGGTTATAACAGGAAAAGTACATCGTGTTAGCATCCGTAACATTATCACTACATACAGGACTGCCTGTCAGGTTGTGACAATCATAGTACATTTGAACAGCATTCACAACATTGTTTCCACAAACTGGACTGCCTGTCATGTTGCGACAGGTAAGGTACATTCTAACAGCATTCGTAACATTAGGTCCACAGACTGGACTGCCTGTCAGGTTATGGCAGTCACGGTACATCTCAACAGCATCCGTAACATTATCACCACATACAGGACTGCCTGTCAGGTTATAGCAGTGGGAGTACATCTGAAAAGCATTCACAACATTGTTCCCACAAACTGGACTTCCTGTTAGGCTGATGCAGTTGATGTACATATTGGAAGCATCCGTAACATTGGGTCCACAAACTGGACTGCCTGTTAGTCTGAAGCAGTTGATGTACATATTGGAAGCATCCGTAACATTAGGTCCACAATAGGCATCCCCAATAAGATTGGTCCACCCACTGTATAGACTAAAAGCATTTACTATTTCATCATTTCTTTCAGGAATCCTGTAGTTATGATATACGTATATATTCTGAGCTGTGTTATAATAACCGTTTGATTCAACTGTCCATGTCAATGCTGTTCCTGTAATACTGTTTGTTGCTGAAGTACTTGAATATATCGAGCTATTGAGAGAACTTCCTGCTGTAACGTAGATGTTCAATCTCTTACTGGTATTTCTATTTTGAAAACAACTTTGGAGATAACCCAGGTTATTTCTATTTACAAGAATGAAGTTTCCATATAAGTTAGGACAGTTTTCGTACATATATGAAATATCTTGAACATTGATTCCACAGACAGGGCTGCCTGTCAGATTTTGGCAGCTATAGTACATATAAGCAGCATCCGTAACATTATTACCACATACAGGACTCCCGGTCAGGTTATAGCATAACTGGTACATTGCCCTAGCATTCACAACATTGTTTCCACAGACAGGGCTGCCTGTCAGATTATAGCATATCTCGTACATTGCCTGAGCATTCGTAACACTAGGTCCACATACTGGACTGCCTGTAAGGTTGTAACAGGAAGAGTACATTCTAAAAGCATTCACAACATTGTTTCCACAGACAGGGCTGCCTGTCAGGTTGTGACAGTTATGGTACATATTAGAAGCGTTGTTTATATAAACATAAGATATATTTTTGGATATTCTACTGAGATTGGACTTTACACGGAATGTGTTCATAGAATTTTCAGGAAAGGCAACAGGATACCCGTTTGTGACTATATATCCAACGTTGTTGATTTCATTATATGTTATTCCATATGTACTGTTCAATACTTGATTGGCCATTATATATACCTTTAATTATTAAAGAGAGTCTACAACTTCAATAGAAGTGATTGTGCTACCTACAGTGCTTGAGGTGAGTCCATCCAGTATTACTTCCCTAGGAAAGAACTGGGCCTCTATTTGGATATCTCCAGAGCACCCTGCTGGTATTGTAAGAATTCCATTGGAGTCTATTGTTGCTGTGCTGGATGTAGTGATTACCCAGTTCATAACGGTCTTGGAATATCCTGAATTCTGTACTGGGAGAAGTGGGAAGGTCTGTGATACATCACTCCTTTCTATATAGTAAGAAGGCCCACATACTATTCCAAGGTCATTGCTATTGGATGTTATTGTTATGAGATGTGCCTTTGCCCTGATTCCTGTAGCTGACATCTATGGTTTTCCTATTAGATTTCTAGATGATATTGTTATAAATAAAGTCCTAACTTTTAATTAGTGCTATGCTGTATTTCATCATCCAACTAAGGAATAGGTTGGATGGGCACTAATTGAAGAGATTGAGTGTACTCAATCAATTTGATTGATAGATTAAGGATATATATATGGCTATATCTAATTATTCAGTTCCAAGTACTGAGGCAATGAACCATGCTATAGATAGCATTACTAGAATAGTGGAGACCTGGTCATCAGGCGCCAGCTGGTACAGAGTATATTCTGATGGATGGTGCGAGCAGGGAGGATATATGGAAAAGACTTGGTCCTCTTCTACCCATGATGGTCTGACTATAACATTTCTTAAGCCATTTATAGATACCAATTATACATTTTCCAAGTCAACTAGTATAACTAGTAGAAGCGCTACAGGAGCATACTCAGCAGGAAATACCTATGCTTCTGGAACTAAATTGACTTATCAAATAAGCGTAGGTACTGAATCCTATGGTGACGGTGTATTATGGAGAGCCTCAGGATATATCTCCTAGAAAATATATCCCGAAGAAACCCATATAAAATCACATGTTCTATCATAAGCACTCTTGAATGTAAATCCATCAGTAGAAATGGAAGGCATATAATCGTTGGCTTCTGCTCCAGACCATGAAGAAGATACTACACCATCTGATATATTAAGATAATAGTTGGTATCTAAATAAGACTTTACAAATGAAACAGATGATACAGCACTAGTAGATAAACTATGAATTCTTCCTCCCTGCTCGCACCATCCATCAGAATATACTCTGTACCAGCTGGCGCCTGATGACCAGGTCTCCACTATTCTAGTAATGCTATCTATAGTGCGCTTTTTACATTTTAATAGCATTATTTCAAGTAAATTGAATCTATATCAATTGGACTACTAATCTAGTAGTAGATTCTCATAGATATAATGAATAGGGGAGAGTAATTTAATGTCTGTTAGTGGACCAATAAAAGGTAATACTATAAATCTAGTATCAGATGACCCTTCTAAAGGGATTCTGTATGGAGCAGATTCCTACCTTACTAGTAGTAATACTCAGCAGAAGATAGCGTATGTTCCTATAATTATAGACGAAGACCCCAATCAGTATGATTATACTTTTACATTGAGTTTTGATAATACTGGTAATGCCTCCACCTATGCAAGTATAGATTCCAATGGAATATTGACTTTGATGCCTGGTTGCTCTGGGGATATTACTATTACTTTAGGATTTGTTTCCAAGTAATGGAATATTTGATATCAATCAGTATATATGGTCATTATAATAGAAGTAAATGCTGATAAATAGGAGACTTGAATGAGTGAAAGAATGGAAATGACCATAGGGGTATCGATGGTACTGTCGGAGGTCACGGAAAAGATACTCTACTCCATCGAGGAGAAGGATGGAAAGAAGGTACTGGTGGATAGAGATATCCCCTTCAGGCTCAGATACAGACTGAACAGGAACAGGACCATGTTCAACAGGGATGTTCAGTTCTTCAACAGGGAAAAACTTCTTCTTCTTGCGCAGTATGGAGAACCTTCCGAGGATGGGAGGAATGTAGTCATTACAGATGAAAAGAAGATGGAGATGTACAGGGACAGTATCTCCAGGCTCCTGGATTCCAAGGTGGAGCACAGCATCATGACTGTCGAGATAGAGGATATAGAGAAGATTTCCGATTCCGATATAAGGATATCCCCGGATGCCATGACCCTTTTCATAGGATATATGACCAACGACCCTGAACTGAAGAAGGATCTTTCTTCCGATGTTATCCTCAGGAAGATGGATGCTCCTGTATCCGGAGAATCCTCGGAGATTCCATCGAACAATTCTACTGAGGATAGGACCGAGGACACTCCATCCATCGAGGCCGGCGATTCCATACCAGGCGATTCTGCCAGAGAAGATGATGTGAAGACACCAGCAAGGAAGAAGTCCTCAAGGAAGAGGAAGTCCTCGAAGAACAAGGATACGGCAGATACCGCAGGAAAGGAGACAGGAAATAATGAAGAATAGGACACTTCCAATAGCACACAGCATTGCCCTCTACAGGGTGATAGATAGAATACTTTTTGTAAAGACAGAGGATGAGGAAGGAGGCCCTGTAGAAAGGGAACTCCCATTCAATGTAAGATACAAACTCCAGAGAGACCAGGGGATGCTTCTAAGGGACTATGCCTTCTACGAGAACGAGAGGAACAGGCTCATCGACAGGTTCGGTACTGAGAAGGATGGTATGATGGTGGTCGGCGACGACAGCAACGAAGAGTTCAGGAAGGAACTTCTGAAGATAGCAAGGATGGAAGTGGAGCACCCTCTGAGAGGGCTGACCCCGGAGGAGATGGATTCCATAAAGGGGGATATTCCTGTATCGGGCAGCGAGATGAGTCTGTTCATCATCCATATGGTGGATGACCCTGAGTTCATGGATGACCTTGGTACTCCTGTTCCTTCTGGGTCCCAGGACGAACAGGGGGAGGATGGTTCCGATGGTCCCGAGGAGAAGTCAGTGACTGACTCCAAGGAATGACACTGAATCAGGATTCAGTGAATGAGGACTTTCTGATGGAAGTCTGGAAGGGGAGACCATTCTCCCTTTTTCCATGCATGGTCATTACTGTGGAATTGGATGGAATGGACTAACTATAGGAATATGTTGTATGAGACTCCCAAGAATATACTGGAAATGAAGATAAACGAGGCCCTTGGTACCGATGAGGAGTCTGTAGTCTCGGACCTCATCAAGCTCAGCCTCATGAAAAAGGCATCCAAGGACCAGGACATGATGGTGTATACCGAGATATACAATCTCCTTGGAATAGAGAAGTTCACCGAACTTGTCTCCCTCATGGATGGAAGAACTGTACAGTTCCCCACGAAGGAGGAATTCAAGGATTCAATAGTCACTGTTCTCTGCTACTACTATAGGAATGTAAAGGGCATGGACTGGGAGCATATAAAGGAACTCCTTGGAATACCTGATATAAACACCATAAAGCAGGGAATAAGGGCCAGCCAGTATGAAGCCTATATCAGGGAGCTGATAGAAAAGAGGATAGGATGAAGTCTTCAAGGAATCCAGGTCTTGACGAGATAATAAGAATGAAGGAAAGCATGGAGAGCAAGGAGACGGCATTGGCCGTTTCCAATGCAAGAGTGCCGAATCCGGCAAAGGAAGTAGAGGAATCCCTCACCAACTTTGTGGTATCCAGACTGGCCAAACTGAAATCCAATGACGACTTCGAGGATCTCATAAGGATGCATATAAGACAGAGGATACCGGAGGCGGACTTCGACCAGCTTGTCAATCTCATGGACAAGACAGCCCAGAGGAACAATGCTGCGACCGAATCCCTCATGAATCTGTTCGTCAGCGAGAGTTCAGGGAAGACTGTCATGGATACTCTCAAGGACAGCAGTGTATCCTCCACTGCCCAGACTCTGTATGATTCTGCAGACAAGGACATGCTCCAGGCCATAAACTATCTGAGTTCCGTGATGTCAAGGATAGGTGGGAAGGAACCTCTTGAAAAGGCCGACCTGTCCTGAGTGGGTATCCCTCCTGCACTAATTATCTGAAGGATTTCATCGCATTATGCCAACAGTAGATACCAATGTTCTAGTAGACCTGAATGCCCTTAATACTGCTTATTCCCAGAACAAGGGGAGAATAGACAACCTAGTATCCGGAGACACTGCATCCAAGTATGCAGAGAAAATCGGGAGTTCCAGTTCCGAGGGTACTGTAAGTCCCAGCACCATAGGGGGGCCTTCCAATCCAGTATATGTAAGTGCAGGAACAATAGTTCCTATAGTAGAAAACCTTAATTCCTCACATTCCATCGCAATAGGTAACAGCAATACTACGAACTTTACACTGGGTGGGTCGTCAGGTACCACTGTCATTTCAAGGAACTTCTCCGCTGCAGGTTCGGTCTCTGGACCTATAGGTTCCTTCGGTTCGTTTGCAGAGACACCAGAGGTCAGAATCAAAGGTAGTGGAAGCAGGTCTGCCAGTATCGTATACAACTCCGACCTTGATGCTCTTGTATTCAACTTCAGCTGAGGTAGAGAAGAATGGATCCTTCTACCGATTCCAGAACGTATATCACATCCTTGGGAACATATCATTGCAATGTTCTTGCAGAGGGAGTGAGCGACCCTACCGTGGATAAGTCCTCTGTGGAGAAGTATATCGGGGTAGAGGAAGTCTGCGAGGTATCCATGCATGGATATTCCGGGAAGTTCACTCCTAAGGATATTCTTCCTGTGATATCCTCGGAACTGGGGAGGAGCATGACCGATAGGGATGATTCTCCTCTGCAGTGCAGGGGGTACTGCAGAATCTTGAAGGGGAACGAAGTGGTGGAAGGGAACATAACCTCCTATCAGATGAATCCTCAGTCGGAGACCATCGGGGGAATGCAGGTGGTACTGTATGGAGGAGCAGGGAGGATGGTACTCTATGTGGAGAGTGAGTCTTCGGGACAGAGATCTTTTCTCATGGATGACGAGATGAAAGGATACATCCATGTGAATGGTTCTCTGGTTCTTTCCACCACCGAATACAACTCCTTCATAGCAAGGAACAATGTGATGTATGTCCAGAATATAGAAGAATACTACAGGGAAGGTTGATTGAATGGCTGTTCTAAAGGGTACCAATATATATGGAGAACTGAATGTAAGTGGTTCCGTCCATGCAGACAAGGTCTACAACGCAGTATGGAACGACCTTACGGATAGGATTCCTGTAGATGACGAGTGTGAACTGGAATATGGAAAGGTATACTGCTTCGATGGAAGCCGATACCACCAGTCCAGAAGATACCTCGATGAGGGGATAGTGGGAATCCACTCCGATACAGGTGGAATGGAGATGGGTAGGAAGGAAGGAGAAAGGGAACTGCAGTGTTCCGTTGCCGGATTCGTTCTTGCCTATGTCGATAGGGAATATCCATCGGGAACTCCACTGACCTGTACTGAGAACGGATACCTTTCGGAGATTTCAATCGAGGACAAGAGGGACTATCCTGAGAGGATAGTGGCCACGTACTGGAAACCGGAAACACAGGAACTGTGGGGTTCAGGTACAAGAAAGGTAGAAGTAAAGGGCCGTCACTGGGTCAAGGTAAGGTGAATACCTGGCCCAGTGCGCACTGGGGCGGGAAGATATAGATGGTTCAGCCTCTCTCCTTTTGGGGGAGGCTGTTTCTATTATGTGCCTTTTCCTGACGATTTCTTACAGCAGACGACGCGAACAGTACTAATTCTCATGGATTGGCATTATATTATATTCTAAAGAATAATGCATATCAATCAAAGGGGTGTAGTGTGGATAGAATGTCCGAAGGAATATTCGATGATGTCAAAGGTCTCTTTGGAGGAGAGGATTCCTCTTCCGAGGCATCCGAGGTCAAGAAGGAAATAATCAAGGGAGCACTCGGAGAAGAGGATGTCGACCTTGATGATGTGGATGACGAGGGTCTGGACAACATACTGGCCAAGGTGGTCAAGGTCGAGGAGAAGGTTGCTGCCATACTCGATTTCGGAAAGGGGTGGTCGGAGGACCAGATTCTGAAGTGTGTCCACGAGAAGACAGGGATGCATCTTGACGAGTCCAAGGAAGTAATCGATTATGTAAGGGGACTCTGACAGATGGACATAGGGAAGTTCATAAGGAACGATACCTGCAGATACTGTGGGAGAAAGGGTACCCATGGAATGGGATGTCTGTATTCTCCTGATGGATACCACGAGGAGATAGGAGACGCCGACCACTGCATCAGATGTGGAAGCACCAACTATGGACATGGGTGCATAATGGCATCCGAGGACAATGGGAAGAAGATTCACATACATGGGCATGGAGTATCGGCAAGAGATGGGAAATATCACTGCATATACTGTGGAAAGGTGATACAGCCTGGCACTTCAGGGTATGGATGCATCTTCTCTCCGAACGGAAGGCACAGGGCCTGAATTTCTTCGGTAATGGAGAAGTCACCAGACCAGGATACAGAAACTCAGGACAGCTCATGCAGCTGTCCTTTTTGTATATTGACAATATTGGCGGTTTACTGTATCCTAGGATAGGAGAATATGATTATCATGGAAAAGGATGATGACAATATGAAATATAGGAAATACATAGATTCCGATGGAGTGATTGCAGATTTCAGGAAGTGGGTAGAGAGCAAGGGTATTGATATGGAGACTGCAAGTCCCAAGGATATCCATAGGGTAATGATGGAGAACTATGCAGAGTGCTTTCTTGCATTGGATGTTATCGAGGGGAGAGAATCTCTCATGGACCTTGCCATAGAGGACGATGATGTATTCATACTTACTGCTGTCCCTTCAGTGGACAGTATATCAAGAGAATTCAGGGGAATATATGATTCATCCGAAATAGAGAAGAGACTCCTGATAATGAGGAACAACAAGATAGAGTGGTACTCAAGAAGAGGTGTTCCTGAGAACAAGGTCATAATCTGTAATGGAACTTCTTCCAAGGTGAAATGGTGCAGACCTGGGGATGTCCTCTATGATGACCTACCTGGGACAGTCGAGAAGTGGAGGAGAATGGGGGGAATAGGAGTGCTGGTCCTGAACTGACTTCATTCTCAAGGAAATTGGTAACAGGTATTGACATCATTGAAAGGATGTTCTAATATATAGATATACAAAGGAGAACATGGTATGGCTACAAAGGAATTCCTGCAGGATAGAATAGAGGGACTCAGAACGAAGATAGAGAAGGCAAGGGTCACAATCTCAAAGAAGGAGACGCAGATAGAGAAGAAGAAGGCAAAACTGGAGACTCTTACTGACGACACCGAGAGGCACTGGATGGAGGAGGATATTGAATAC
>AUXO012320892.1_pt1 | contig 18952 bp, 8 predicted proteins | sample 768731 | NCBI WGS metagenome assembly AUXO01 (sample SAMN02715735, study PRJNA202380) | gut metagenome | biome: sheep rumen | host: Ovis aries | place: New Zealand: Palmerston North
CTCGCTGTCGCAGATGAATACATGAAGGCAAATAACCTTGAAATCGCATAAAAATCAAGCGAAATACTGTCAATATTACTGTCAGCCCATGAAAAGTCACTATTTAAGCCACTTTTCATGGTCACCGGCACCAAAAAAGGCAGTTTTTTAACTGCCTTTTTTTGTTGCCTAAGCTGCCTGAAACCGCTAAAAATCTAGCTTTTTTGATTTTTTAAAATATTGGGGATTAATCCTTAATTTATCCTGCGTATGAGTAAAGCAAGATCATGATACCGTTTTTCTATTATAAAAATCAATATTTTGAGTGGCGCAACTTGTCCGTGACGGAGATGCAGTTTCTCTGTGAAGCAAGTGCTATTTCTCCGTCACGGGGGTGCTAAAGCTCCGTGCAAGCAGTGCTGAATGAGCGTGATTTACAGGTAGGTTTTCTGCTAAGTCACAATTTGTTAGCGGCCGGCAGTAACGACCAAATTGGGATCAACAGAAATCGTCATAAATTGATCAGAAGAAATAGCCAAACAACAGTGAAAAGAACCGTAAGATATATTGATTCCGGAAAAAGAAAAATGGTATCATATATGATAAAAACAGAGGCTGAGTATTTAGCTTCTCCTGTGTTTGTTCTTTAATATAGTTTTAATTTCCTGCACACATATTATTGTTTGATAAACTCGTCCCCTGCTATGAAAATGGAATTGCCGCTGCGCCGGAAACTCGGGCTCCATACTTCTGATTGTCCGAATAAAGAATAATTTATCATAATCGTATCACCTTGAATTTCATATGTTCCGGAGGCAGAGATGATAGACAGCGACATAGTTACAGTATTATTTGAACTAAATGTGAAATACTGTAAGCCATCAGCGCTGGCATATGTACCCATCAGCTGCGTTGTATCTCCGGGGTCAGAAATCGGGGCAGCTCCCTCTTTACGAAACTCAATGCCTGAAATGAAAATGGAATCTCCGACCCGACTGTAAGTAGTTTCCCAAATATATCCGTTTTCTGTATCAGTAAGAGGAATAGAATATTCTCCAATGTCAATGCTACTGTTGAAATGAATGAAAATCGTGTCATCATCAACATAATAGTTACCTTTCGCATTGACGATACTAAAAGCGTTCATAGTGATCTCATCCGTCCCGGAAAAAGTAAATTTCTGTCCGATAGAATCCTGGGAGATATATGTACCCGAAAGAACATCATCCGTGAGGTGCTGTAAATAAAACCATTCTATATAGTTAACCTGCTCTTTTTTCACTATAACATTGTTGATTGTCGCAGAAGAATAACCATTTGCAGAAGCGGTTAAACTGTATTCGCCTTCATCCAGCAGCAGCTCGAACTGACCGTTTTCATCTAAGGTTGCTTTGTCGACATAATCGCCGTCGAGCGTATACGCTTCTACTACAGCGTCCGAGATCATCTCCCATGAATATGAATCCACGATACGGCTGATGACGCTGCCAAATTGCGGTACGCGCTCGGTCTCTACCTGAGTCGCTCTTTCAGGTTTGAGTCCGAGTATTCTGTTAACTGCGTTTTCCGCATTGACAATATTATAGGATCTCCCGCCCTTTGACACAGGTCGGTCGGCTGTACCGGTAACTACGCTCTTGATTTCTGTTCCTTTTGCATTCGGATTCAGTGCCCATACCATCGAGCATACGCCTGCTATATGAGGAGACGCCATTGATGTTCCGCTCTTTATGTCATATCTATCCTGAGATATACATGAATATATTTTGCTGCCCGGAGCCATGATATCTACTCTGGCGCCGAGATTGGAATAATCAGCAACAGCAAAACCCTTATGTTTTCCGTTACCAAACAGGCTGAATTCCCTGCCAAGGTTTTCGATAGCGCCGACTACAATGATATGATCCCGGACATTTCTGTCTGTCACAGCTGTCAAAGGACTGCTGTATCTGGCATCTATTCCCCCGTCGTTGCCTGCTGCACATACTATCAGGAAATCATATCCACGATTCAAACAGCGAGATAAAAAAGAAGCGACTTGTGATCCGTAGGTGGTAGCCAAAGCCTCTGCCTTTGGGGTGATATTATTGTTGATCCAGTAACTGCTGTCCCATCCGTTTTTAGTTCCGTAGTACCAGTTGAATCCCTGTGATACATTGATCACTTTTGTGTGACGTACAAGCAGCTCCGCAAAAACAGACTTGAACTCAAAAGTAAAAAACACGCCAAATGAGTCTCCGTTTTCGGTTATACCAATCAGCTTAACTAAAGAGTCTCCGTTCGATTTTTGTGAAGGCATTACACCGGAAATACCGACGCTGTTATTGAAGTCTGCCGCCATGATGCCGGCGACATGACAGCCGTGGTCGTTCGTTTCGGAGGAGCGAGTCCATGTAAAGGTAAGATCTTCGTGATCCTCAAAGCCTCCGTCGATCAGACCGATCGTGATTTCCGTCATCTCGTCTCGATGATCCCATGCCTGTGGAGCATTGATCGCTTCTACGCCCCAGTTGTTCCCCTCTGGAACAGTGCTGTCCCAGTTTTGTTCCCCATCCCAAGGATCATTGGGGGTATAATATCCCGTATCACTCAGATCCATACCGTAATTGAAGGATGCGCTTTCGATAATATCATTCTGCTCCAACTCAGCAATCAAAGCCGATAATTCAGCCGGGGAGTAGTTATTGTCAAATCTTATCTGGTATTCATCGAATGCTTCGATATATCCAACGATTTTTCCATTATAACTCCGAGCAATATCCTCTATATCAGAGAAATTCGATCCCTCTACAGCAGAGATCAAGATTTCGTTATTTGCATACTTTTCACCTGTTTTATCATCTACTACAACATTTTCACTATCAGGAGTAGAATAATAGTTTTCGGTATTGTCAGCAGAAGAATTATCGTTGCTTTTCGATGCAACAAATTTGAGTATCATAAAAACGAAACCCGCAATCAATAATATGATTACTCCTACAATTATGCCTCTCTTTGTTCCTTTGTTCATCATAATAATCCTTTCATACCGTTTTATACTATAAACAATGATGCATCCATTTTTTCGCATAAGGCATAACGGCTATTGACAAATAATAACATCGTCAATAGCCGTTATAAATCTTGATAAACAATCGAAACCGTTTTGTGTACTAATGAATGAGGATCATCAAAACAAAACATTATTACTGTGACTCAGTAGTTATTTTGAGCTGTTCTCGGAAAGGCTGTAGTGTCCCATGTTCGCGAATAGGACATATAATCGTCTGAAACCAAAAAATATGCTTTTCGGTCTCCGCCGCTGTCATTCCAAGTGATGTCCAGATGATACCAATCTCCGTTCACCTTTACCATGTTCCACGCGTGCGGACCTCCGGTAGTGTTTCCGGTAATGTAACGGCATTCTATATGATTCATATCCATAAGTGTCTTAGCGGTTTTCGCATATCCTTCGCAGACCGCTTCGTTGTTGATAACCGCTCCGTAAACCGTATATGCTTCATCATCATAAGGTTCCTTAGCGGGATACTCCACATTATCACAAAGATAAGTATTGATCTTTGTGACGGTGTCGACCGTACTCAACCCCGAAAGGTTCAATGTGGTATTGATACTCTCGATCTTTTGCTTAGTCGCTGCGATATCCTTGCGAACCTCACTGCTGGGTTTATCATAATCAATATGACAGGAATAGACGATTTCACCGGACCACATTGTATAGCTTACCTGGATATTTCTCTGATACATGCTCTCAATAGGATAATCCTCTTGAAAAGTATCAATAAAATAGTCCGCCAGCATATCACTATAATCTGTCGTATCTGTTATCGTGATAGTAAAATCATCTGCGGTTTCCAATAAATAATACCGTTCATAATCAAGAGCCTGCTCCGGTGTACTGCATTTACCAGACGGCACAGAAGGGTTTACTGTATCTGTTGGTAAGGATCCTGTAGGAATAGTTGGGTTGACAGTCGATGGCTGTGTAGGAATGCTCGTAGGGGTCGGGTTCTGAATAATCGTATTTGTCGGGATCCTTATGCCGCCGGTGTAATGGTCGATCAGGTTTTTCATCGAATCAGCCGCCGTATCCGGCAAGGGTGTACTTTCAAAAGTCCGATCGTATTCACCGGCTAACCGTTTCATAGAATCGGCTGGGGAGTTACCCGAACATCCGCACAATAGGGTCAGCGCCAGCAGAACCGTCACTAAAGAGAGGGAACGCTTCACTTTTCTTTGCTGCCCTCCTCCAGTAGGAATTCGAAAATATTATCATCACCCGAACTCTTCAAAAGCTGGGTAAAATACAGATAGCCGATCTTGTATACATCATCATCGCTTCGGGAGAGGATCTCACTTTCAAGAAAATCCGCATACTCATGTTGATTGTTCAGCCTCATGATCTGGATCTCAACATAGGTAGCATGTCCTTCCCATATATGAATGTCCTTAATCTTTACGGGATCTGTAATGCCGTTGATTTTCACGACCTTGTTCACCAGTGATTCAGGGGGCTTCATGTCAAACACATCATTCTGCCATGCGTGTGTCAATTCATGTGCCAAAATTGCAAAGGTAGCTGGCTTGGGTCCGCCGCGTTCCACCCACAGCTCCCTTCTGTCTGCGGAATAAAACCCCAGGATGACAGAAAAAGGCGATTTGTTGTCGCACTCCTTGTTGATTGTCGTTCTCCTCTTAAAATTCACCGAGATCGTTACGGTGCCGTCAGATGCAGTCTTGACAATTTGTATACCGTAGCGGTTGTTCATAAACTTGATTACTTCAACAAACAGTTCCTCGATTTCCTGTTTTGCTCTGATGCGACACTGGAAACAGTCATTGCACATAAGACGATTGTCACTGAGCTTATGTGCTGTCAGCAGGATAGGCTTGAAACAGTAATCACAGTGCGCCCATTCACTAAGGCTTATCTTCGTATTATAATTTGTCAAAGAGATATTGTGTGGGATAACTAAATCTAAATATTCCTTCAACTCTTCTAACGGGAAAATGTCCGGATAATCCTCATAACCATACTTGAGATAGGATTCTTTGTTAGAGTGGTTAAGTTCCCAGTTGATATATCTTTGCAACAGCAGTAGTATATCAGTGAATCTCGTTTTCAACTCATACGCCATTCCCAATTCCTTGTGGCAGAACTCATACACGGTAACCACACAAGCCTCGGTAGATGTTGACGTGTCGCAGGGAATCATATCTACTATCTTTTTAAGGGCTTTGAAATCAGGTGATTTTACGGAATCTGAGCTATCTTCATTGTCGTCCTTTGACCCGTTAACGATGATTCCGTCTGTATTTGCACATGCTATAATGTTCTGATACATCGTCGGAAAGATTGTCTTGAATAAGCCATTCAGCAGTTCGGCGAATAAAGCCGCCATATGTGCATTGTTCGAGAAATCATGGTTCAGCGTGATTACCAATGCTTTCGTGTCACATATGGTTTCATGTATCTGATCAGTTATATTTAGACCATATCTTTTGCAGTTCACCGGATCGGTAAGATTTCTTCCGCGAAGTAGCGAATAATAATCAATGATATCTCTGGTCGCTTCGCAGGTGCAGTATCGGAGATAAAGGAGGGCGTTCTCAGCATAGTCATCATCGATCAAAGTAAAGTCTTTACTGCTGAAACGGACAACGGGAGCATAATCAAAGTGGTAGGTCTCGGTGTCGAGTTTTCCCATGATGACTCCGTCTTTGATTTCTGTAATCAAAACAGATTCTCCATCAACAGACATGTGCTGATCTTCCAGATAATAATTATGGATATCTTTTTTCAGCACCGGCAAACAGCGCCAGTCATCATTATTGTTTAAAACGACCTTTGCGTACTCGCTATTACTGATAAGCTTTTCATACAGATCCTTATTGATAAAACGAACGATTCTGTCAGCGTCATAATGATCCTGAACTTGTCCGTGTCCTGATACAAATTGTATATCATCTTCAAAGACAAATGAACTGAAACACATTTCAGGAACTTCATCCGGAAAAGCAAGTACAAATAGTTCTCTGATTACATCCGTTACAGAAAGCGTTCTGTCTCCGAGCCGAAGAGTCGTCCGTATGGATTTGAGGCGAGACATCTTCACCCCAAACTCAAACATATTGATAATCAGTGCTTCCGCTTCACTTCTTTTGAACGCGACATCATTGAAGGGTACGATAGCTTCTGCAATCTGTGTGTCGTCAATATTGTTACACAGAAACTCACGCAACAGATATGGTTCTGATATAATATGAAGGATCTTTGTTTTGTTATCTGCTATCTTACCCCAGATATCTTTACAGATAGCAGCATTATGGTATCTGTCAAAAACGATAAGAAAAACCAAATCGTTAGTAATATAATAATTGATATAATCATAGGAGAAGAATGTGTCAAAATTGATGCTTGAGCGAATAGCGCTCTCAATTTCAGCACTTCTGTCTTTCATTGCACGGTGATATGTACGATGAGGAGTTTGCTCACAGTTTATGATGTTAACTTTTTCCACGCCGTACTTTGCCGCAATGATGCCCAAGGGAAGAGCGCTTCCGTAATAGTACTTGGAGTCTGTATCAAATATGATTTGCGGCTTATAATAGCTTTCTCCTCTCCACAGAAATACAAAAACGTCTTTCAAGCGATTAGAGTTTTTAAAGAACTCTACGGGGCGTTTCGTTCCCATCATATCAGAAACTGCATCCTTAAGCATAACAGAGTTATTCTCCGTCAGAAAGACAAACTGTATATGGTTTGTTGAGTTTTTAAAATGAGATATCAGTGCCTTTTTATATATCTGTTCATCACTGAGGAGTTCCATACAATCCGCACAGACACATATTCTGACATTATCGAAAAACTTGCTGTTTGCACGGTGCGCATAATCAGAAATATACTGATTGAAGGATGATAAAAGAACATCCACCTGTTCGTTGTTAAGGATACTGCTGTAAGTCCCTACCTGCCAGATAGACCCGTACCCATTAATATTTGCAAGGTTTTTTCTGATCATTTCAATATACTGTTTTCGACGCGCTCTGTCATCATATATCTCTGTACGACACAGTATGACAACTTTATGACCGCAGCAAAGCTGGTAATTCAGATAATTGAAAAGGTATTGAGATATTTCACCGATAATACTGTCAGATACAAATATATCCTTTCCGTTGAGCATTTGCACAAGGGCGTTGGCATATTCTTCACAGATATCAACGCCGGAAATCTTAATGCTGTTTTCTATCATATCAAAAACAGGTCGAAGCTGCGGGTCAATCATAGCTGTATGTGATGACTTTCCACCGTTGAACATACTGTTTGAGAAAGTACTGTCATAACTGTAGACCTTGATCAGATTAGCATCCGATGCCATTGAGTTGTATACCTGCACCATTTTGGCATAACTGCCAACGATAACGCTGGAAAGCTCTTCGGTTTCATAATCGTAATCCTCGTCATCAATATCAAAACCTCTGAGAAAATAGTAAGCCTCATTGATCAGCAAATATGATACTACCGATATCCAATACAGATACATGATGATATTCTCGACCAGATCGGAGTTGTTGCCCGCCCAGCTTGGATAATAGAATATCATTGTCAGCAAGAAAATATTAGTTATTGCAAATACTGCAACAACACAGTACTTAGACCATAACAGCCACTTACGATACACAACGGTATGCGGTCTTGTAAAGCAACCATTATCGGTGTCATAAAAAGCCCTGATGATCACGGCAAACGGATTATACCGACCCTGAGGGATGCGTATATGCTTTAAAACTGTGTTACAAATCTTTTTGACCACCAGACCGGCGATCAAAAAGATAATGCTGAGTAGCAGTATCGCAAGAACGACTCCTGTCAAAACAACAGGTTTTGTCGCGCCGAATACAAAGCTGGTAACCTTTCGCATGAATTCAAGCTGGAGAAAGGTGTCAATAACCTTAATGATATTCGAAAGAAACAGCATGGATAGCAACACACCGATTGACAACACAAACAAACTGAAAATTTGCATCGGGCGTTTTTTCTTCTTTAAATTACATTTATTCAATGCCCAAAACAATAACGTGAAAACAAGGGCAAAAAACAAAATCGTTAGTGCATAGTACTTCAACATTGATAAAACCTCTTATCCAAATCTAATGATTACGGATAGTAAAAACTGTTTCTTGTTTCGTCTTTATCCAAGTTAATCCCGGTTGATTCTTCAGTAATAACAGAAACCTTAGACGCCTTTATCAAAAGGTTATTATAATACATCAGGCTCTTTACCAGTCTTGCAATGCAATTCTTATGATAGCTGAGTTTCTTTTCATAAAGCTTGAACTCTTTTGATATTTGTTTCAAGAAAGCTCTTTCGGTACTGATTTTTTCTATCTTCGCAATGGCTTTCAGCTTTTTAGAATACAGCTTTGCCATTTCCAGATAAGCATGAAAAAAACTATCACACGCCGTAACTACCTGCTTAAACAGCGCCTGTTTCTTTCGGTGGAAATAGTAGTAGACCACCACTGATCCCAATGCCGACAAAACAGCAAATGCAGCATTGCTTATTAGCCATATCATCCATCCGTTTGCTGTAGAAAACACATGTGTTTCACTGATCGAATATGGAATAAGGAAACTCAGCACCGAGAACAGCAAAGTTAGCAAAAACGGCAGTACTCTTTGAAGCTTTTCATAATGCAATATATTTTTTATCCTGCGATTCAACTTAGTCAATTCATTTTTAGCATCTAATGTAGTTTTATAACCCACATCAGACGATTCACATATAGCAAGTAGTTCTTGGTTTGCTTCCTTAAAATCAACCTCCAATTGAGTTTCCAGAAAACCAATATTCTCGTAATTGATGTCAACCTTTTCCGAAATGCGTTCTGACTTAGCGAATGCCAAAGACATGCTTTCCATATAGTCGGCTAAAGAACTATCAGTCATATCAATCTGTCGGAGGATATCCTTGTACGCTTGATCCCATTGTGTCTCATCTTTCAATGCTTTTCCCTTCAACGTTTTAATCGTATCTGTGAAAATCCGGGCGTCTTGATTTTGAATCGCCATATAGACACTCTGGTTGCTTCGCTTGAAACGATCCTCACACTCATCTATTGCGGCACTTGGCTCCCTGTAGCTATATACAAAAGATCGCTGAGGCGGATTATCCTTGTAAGTATGCTTCAGTTTCTGTGAATAATCCGAAAGGAGAGCAGCATAATGAGGTATATCTAGGGTGTGCTTCTCTATCGAATCTTCCTTGAACGGTTCTTTGGCGTGTATGACAGCGTCGATGAACGTCAGGGTGGATTCCATCTGCTTGTTTTTTAATCCGGCAATATCGCTGGTGTCGATTAATATATTTATAATCTTTTCGGCAGGAAGCTTGATAGATGTCAACTGATCGTGAGCGCAATTATTAAAAATTGCTTTCTCGCTACTAACGATCTCTTTTGTCAGACTCCTCAATCCATACTGCTCCCAAACTGCAGAGAAAATCCGTCTGATACTCTCATTTCCGCATTGTAAGATGCTTTCCAGTATCCTGCTGTCAACATCAGGATATTCTTCCGGTTTAATCTTACGGTTTTCCTGTGAAAAACACGGAAAGTCAGCATCGACAGAATCACAATAAAAATCGCTGGAAATCACTTCATTGACATTTTTGAAATCCTCATACGTTCCCGCACTGCAGTATACAAACGAAACCAAATAAATATTGGCGTCACTTAAGTATCTTTTGATGCTCTGTTTGATTTTATATGAAAGAACAAAATTGCTGTTATCTGTGAAGTCTTCCGGAGATTTGATGTTTCTGGGAATGCAGAACAAGATCTGATAGTTTTTGTTATCATTTTCAAAGTAATGCTCTTCCAACTCGAGAATCAGATTCTCTATCTGCTTATCGGAATGTTCCAGATCTTTGACATTGAAAATAACGACTTCCCTGTTAGCTTGAGCCTCATAAAACAGAAAATCGTAGAACTCCATATTGATGCAATTGTTGACATTTATAAGATAGGTTACCATTTATGATATCCGCTCCCTTAAAGCAAGCAGACAATAGGGCATAAAGCCCTATCGTCTTTGCTTATCAATATATTATAAATAGCTCTTATATGCCTGCTTGAATGCAGTAATAACTTTCTTTGACTCTCTGATGAAGCGTTCTTTATCAGAAAGCTTTTCAAAACGTGCACCCTTTGTTGAAGAAGCTGCCAGACTGTTGTAGACAGACTCAAATGATTTGATACAGGCGCTACGCATCGAGGCGTAGAAGATATCCGCTTCGGAGTTGATATGATCAGTAACCTCCATCGCATACTCATACATATAATTTCTGAGTCTTTCCAATAGGATCTTAAGCTTCAGATCATCATTGCTCTCCGTATAGTATTTTAAAATGGACAGAAGGATATTTTCTGTATCGAAATCGTCCTTCCCCTCATTTGTGTGTGTCAGGCTGTAAATGATTCGATGCTGCTTCAGATCCTTGAATTCTTTCTTGGAACAGTTATCGATATCTGCGCGTCTGATCAACTTTTCAAATTCAAGGACATTATAAACCATTGCGCTGTTATACGCGAACGCATTCATCAGTTCCTTATATCCTGTCCCAATCGGTTTGTCTGCAATAAGGATCTTTTCGAATCCTCTCTTGTCATAATTGAGATTATAGAACATCCAACGGTCTACACCGGCACCGCCGCTGCTGTTGTCCCTGGTAATACGGCAAATCCTGAGTGCGATACTGAGCAAAAACGCAAGAACAATGTTAGTCTGGCGTTCTTCTTCTTCGTGCGGATCCAATGCAGGGAGAAGCGTCGGGATGTGCCAGTTTTTGTCGATATGCGGATGAACAAATGATATCTGCCCCTGACCAAACAGAGATTCACGATCCGTGCTGCCGATACCGAGCATATTGTTTATGCGCGCGGCATAAGCGTCATAAGCCTTTCCATCGCGTTTATACAGATTCATTTGCGACGCCTCGAGACAATAGATCGCTCGCAAACAGGTCAGAGAGTATTTATCGACCTTTTCGTCCGCAAAAACTTCTGTGCTGGCATTAGAAGAAAGATTAAGAGCTTTGTCGGCCTCGACTTCATCAAAGTAATATAGGGTCTTGACGCGTGTTTTTCCGTTGCCATCAGTATAACTCTGCTGCTTTCTGCCGGTGAAGGATCTCGGGTTCAGTATCCAATAGGTTCTTTCCTCGGGAGTATCATCGACAGAATACTTGAGCTGAGGTTCCGCCTTGGTAAGAATGGAGCGAATGATCATATCAGCATCTTCCAGATTGATGTCCAGATAACTATCCGGTCTGTTTTCCGGATCCAAGCTGAACCAGTATTGCTTCTTGATCGCTTCGAAGATATTCATGTTGAGGATGTTTTGTGTTTTGTCCGCGATAACATCAATCATCGAATCCACGACTGTGTTCTTGAACAACTGTTCCATTTCCCTGATGATCTTATCGGGATCATATTTTTCCGATGTATTTACGATCTGTTGATTCATCATATCGTAAACAGAGGTCGTCAACGACTGTATAGCGGATTCCGGTATATCGGAGAAGTCGATGTGAGCTTTCTCAGTCACCTCATTATACAGCTCGGTTTTATTATCTGCAGAGGCACAGATATAGTGACTTATGGTCTTATCGGAATTGTGCATATAGAGGAAGTCTGTTGCCTCTTGTGTATACAGCTTACCGATGCGTTCAATGCTGTCAAACAACCTTTCATAGATATCGATCAGGATTGCCAAACGGTTGGATATCTCTTCGTAGGCGCGCTTTTGAACCTGCAATTTTGCATAGTTAGCAACACAATCAAATTCTTCGTTCGCCGATTCTTCCAGAAGATTGTAGATTTGCTTAAAGCTGGGCATATACTTGACCAAGAAATCAGGAATATGACGGGATATAGCTTCTTCAGCTTCAGAGGGGGTCTCCTGCTCTTCGGTCTTGATAAAATAATCCGTGTTTTTAATCTTATTCCTGTTTTCTTCAGAGTAGGTGTTGGAAGAAAGTGAAGCCTTGACGTCTTTCAGATACTGATCAACCTTTTTTTTGAAAGAGTACAGTAGATATCTTGCTGCAATCGGATGCAAATGGATCAGCATACCGGGGAGGCTCTCGTCCTGAGCGGCTCGTCTGATATCCGGCACATACTGATACGGCAGCAATTTGTTGACGATCTCCAGGGAGTATTTACTGATAAGCTGCGGCAGATCCCTCTTAATCTTTGTCATCAAGCTGATCGCCTCGTCATAATTTGTACCCACACTGTCTGAGCGGTTGATTGCGGGCGCATTCTGCGTAAACAGCTCGTCCGCTGTGATGTGCATTGATTCGGTCTCGATAAACTCCGTTAAGACATCGATCATCAGCGTTTCGGTTTCCATTTCCCGTCCGCTTGATCCATCACCAATCTCCTGAGTAGTGATGATATGCGTCTGATTATAATACTTACGGTAGCGAGAGAAATCATCCTCTTCCTCGATCCTATCGATGAAAAAGTCAGCAAGCGTACCGATTTCCTCAGCGCCTCTGCCGTTCGTCTGCATATTTGCGATCCTTAATCTGAGCTGATATTCATTGTCGATCGCGTTCCAGTCCTTGACAGCAGTATCAGCTACCCAACGGCTTGCAACATAGTTGAGCATACCGGCGTAGGGATAGGACGCTTTGCACATAGCCATACTGCCGAAGCGATCCATGCCGTTCTTCTCGATTCGCGGAATAATAAAGTTATCTTCACCGCCGTAAACATCACCCGTCGCAATAGAGAAGCACTGGGTAAGGATTGCCTGCGAGATATTATCCATCTGCTGCTCAAAACCGCCGGTTGACAAACCTTTTGCATTAAAGTCTTCAAACATGAAGATAAAATCATAAGGGATCTCAATGGCGTCGCCATGTACCTTCCTTTTGTTTACCTCTTCAAAGAACGGGATATTCAGCTTTCTCGCTGCGTCAATGTCATTCTGCATTTCATAAATGGCATTGAGTTCTTTGACGCACGCATATGCATTCGTATAGTTTGCTGCTTTTTGGTACTTTGTGTTTTTGGCCTCGGTGATAGACGGCCCGACAAAATATCCTCTGAATAAGATGGACTTAGCGCCTGCAACATAATCCAACTTATACTTGATATAGTAGGGGATCTGTACAGCCAGCCCGGCGCCGGTGCCTCCGCAGATGGAATTGACAATGACCACCTTTAAATCAGGCAGATTCGGATCGCCGGTAACCGAGCGAACATGCTTGATTGCCTTATCCAGCTCAACAAAAGAGCCTTCCTTAATGGATGCTTCAGCGGCTAATCGTGAACATGCACGGATTTGTCCTGCTCCTTCGTTCAGCTTTTTGATAGCGATGAAAGGGTTTTCGGGAAACCAGCTTTTTGCCTCAGGATTGTTTTTCAGATATTCCTCGACTCTTTTTGTAGAGCTGGTAGTGATCGTGCTGATTCCTTTTTTTGCCAACTTGCCGAGATCGATGTGATTAGTATCGATACAAACCGCAGACGTCAACTCTTTTTGCGTAGGACTCAACGATTCGTAAATCCTGCTGACCAGCCTTCCGCCGATACCGCCCAATCCTACAATTAAAGTGGGCACCATTCCGTCATATTTGCTCATTCTCTATTCTCCTTTGCAGTATAGTATTTATTGCTTCTTTTTATGACTTGATTGAGGCTTTGTACTGGGTCTTGCGGTGATACCGTACTCAATCAGCTTCTGGTCATTTGTCTTAATAACGCATATCGCCTTGCCGGGCTTTATCGTTTTTTCAATCGGCTTGTTTTTTTCTTTATCTGTCTTCACTGCGCCAATGTGCGTACGGTTAATCAGACTTTTTAGCTCCTGCTTGCTTTCGGTATAGGTTGATTCCACAAACGCAACCCGATCCCTCATTTTATATTGAGCCGTAACACAATTCTTTCTGAAGCCCATCGGATAAAGGACTATGCCGCTTTCCAACGGCATGCTGACCGGTCTAAACGGATTCAATACTTTCAGAATCCCGTTTTTAATAGGTTTAACTTCAGGGGAACGAACTTTATCATCATTCTTATGGAATCTCACTGTTCTTAGCTCAAGCTTACCCGCAAACGGGAATTTTTTCTTGGTTAGAACACGTAAAAGCCATGCCCATCCCAACATCTGCAAGATATTAATAATAAAATCCGAGGGAAAAGCCCACCAGATAGTCATCGGAACCTTATCGCTTTGAACAGATCCGACTCCGCAGCGAATACTGTTTCCGAACGGAAGCGTAAGAAATGATATCCAGTATGAAACAAAATCATTTTTATACCTAGGATAGCATGCAAAAGTTCCATCCGAAAGAAGTTCTGTCTCACAGTCTATCATCCAGTCGTTCCAAAGAACACCATTCAGCTTGGGCTTAAAATCCAGGCTTTTTGCTTCCTCGTAACTGATTTTTTCACCGTCTCGATAGAGGGTAAATATCACCGGATCCTTGTCACTATCTCGCAAATTGCTCTGTGACAGACTGTAGGAATCTACGCCGGGAACGATGACATAATCCGGGATTTTCGAGGGCGTAATCGTTATCGTTTCAGTGATCGGATTGAAGCCCGGCAGGATGATAGAGGTGTAAAGCTCGGTCTCATCGGTTGTCAGTGTTAAGTCTTTATAGGAAAGAGTCTCTGACTTATCAGAATTCGAGGATGTCCTATATCCAGTCTCAAATACCACATCAGAAGGAATGAGGGATAAATCAATAGGATTATCAGTACCTGCTTCTACTACGATGCCGGTAAGATTCAGGATGTTCTCTTCAACATATTTATCGCTGGGGTCAACGACGTTCCCATCCCGTTCAATCACCAGCTTTATACTGATCGCAGGCTCCAATAATACGGCTATATCTTTATCGGACAATTCCCCGGAAAAAGTGATAGTAAACTTTCCTTTTGGCAGGGTTGCGTTCTCTTTGCCGGCAATAGCGGAACTTCCTTTCATGTTCAGTGCAGCCTCGCTGGGACCACCATCATCGTTCACAGCAGGGATCTCTAATCCGGGCGCTTTTATGGAAACATTTGATTTAATTGGTACCTCGGTACCGTCCTCCGCCTGTATGTGACTTATCTTAACATCAGAGTTCTGAATAATCACGCCAATATTGAATAAAGGCAAATCCGATGCAACAGTAACGGTCTTTTTGTCAGGCATAGATATATTGGCGCCTGTCGCCTGATATCTGCCGGATATCTTTGCCGCCATGCTAAAGATATTGTCGGTAATAGCAGACGTTGATGTCGCCTTTCGGATATCGATATTGCTTTTCCCGCTATCTGAAGGGGTATAATTGTCTATCTCTCCTTCGGCACCGATCGCCATGAAGAATATATTGGCCTTGGAACCGTTGGGCATATCCATTTCGGAATATGTATTCAAGAGCTTTGTTACGTCGTCTTTTGTCACTCCGTCATTAAATCCGCCATCGGTGAAGGCAACAAGCCAGTATTCCGTATTAGGATCAGTATCTCCATCATTCATCAACGCTGTAAAAGAATTTTTTAGTGTTTCCACAGGGGTTTTTCCCTCAGTGTCGTGAGCGCGAATTGTGTCGACTTCCGCCTGAGGGTTGCCCAAATCGATTTTTCTTGTCGAATATTCACCCGGTGTCTCGCTTTCGTTCTCGCTCATATAACTGATATAAAGAGAATCCTCTTTATTCAGCATAGCCGTAAAGGCTTGCATCGCATAACTTGCGCCGATCCATGTATCGTTGACCATACTGCCGGAATCGTCATACATCACAGAAACTACTCTTCTGTTTCTTATCGAAGTTGACTCTGCATTAACCGACAGCGGCAGCGTGAACATAAATGAGAGTATTAAAACAAAAGCAGAGAACCATGCAAGTGTTTTTTTCATTTTGACCTCCATATCACCGCAGCATTTATTTTGGGCTCTTTTATAACAAAAACAATGAAATACATCTTTTTTCGCAAAAGAATCTGGTTTTGGTAATTTATGGTACTAGGAGAGGATAGGTATGAATTGCCTTTTATGATATTTACTTCCTTAACAGCATAAATGACAGAATAAGAAGACAGATTAGCATTAATATAATACAAATTATACAATGAATTCGTATTAGTTTCAATATAAAAATATAAAAAATGTCGAAATTTTGATAATTAATCATTCCGATACCTCTGACGGTTTCTCACCGCCTGACATTCCGGGTCGTTGCAGTACTTCTGCCGCGGCCCTTTTCTTTTGACAACAAATCCCATACAGAAAAATCAAAACTAGTTGCATACTTTTATGCAATTATCAGCGAAATCGTACCCCCTTTATGAGAGGACTTTTTCTCATCACATCATAAGGGGGAAGAAATTTGAATCATTACTCTGATTTATTAAGCGACGAAGGAGGTGAAAACAATTGCATTTAGACGAAGTGATCAGGCATTTTGACTGCCCGAAGCCAAACGGAGCAAACAGCTATATGGTACGCTGTCCGATGCACGACGACAGTACCCAAAGCCTGAGTATTACCGAGAAGGACAACAAGATCTTGCTGAACTGTTTTGCGGGATGCAATACGAGCGATATTCTCCGTGTATCGGGATTGACAGAAAAGGATCTGTTCAATACCGCATCGACGCCCGACAGACCGCCTCAGGTCGAGTATCTGTACACACCCGATCTCAAGAAGGTACGATTCTATGTGTTGAAAAACGGCGAATGGAAAAAGACCTTTTGCTGGAAGCACCGTGATGTAAGCGGTAAATGGGATAAGGGTACCGGAGGACTGCATATTCCGCTGTACCGTCAGAATATGCTGGAGTTCACGCCGATCGTCAGCGACGATCGGCTGTCATGGGACGACATCATAAACGAACCGGATGTAGCTCAAACGGCAGAACTCCCGCCCGTCTATATCGTTGAGGGCGAGAAGGACGCCGACACGATGAACGACAAGCTCGGGCTTGTTGCGGTATCTTCTCCGCACGGCGGAACCGCGGGCAAGCTCGATTCCAAGTGGCGTGACGAGTGGAACAGCCTGTTTGCCGAACGTGATGTGGTGCTGCTTCCCGACAACGACGAGGTAGGCGTTGCGTTCGCCGATATGGTAGCGAGGAAGCTGGTCTCACACGCAAAGAGCGTCAAGATCGTTCATCTGAAGGATGAATGGGAAATGCTGCCGAAGAAGGGCGATATCACCGACGTCCTCTCGATCCAACAGCCGTTTTTCGAAAAGAGCATTGCCGCGTGTGTTAAGGACAAGCTGGAAGCGCTGACGATTTGTACGCCGGTGTTTGACCCCAACACCCAACCATTCTCCGCTGAGAAAGAAGTGTTTTCGTCTTCCGACGGCATCTCGCCAATCACAAATTCCAACGAGGAGATAGAATGGGAGAAGCCCATCCCCTTCGACAGAATAGAGCTGCCTGCGTTCCCGATAGAAGCGATGCCGAAAAGTCTGATAAAATATCTCCGGTCGCTCTCAAACAGCTTGCAGGTCACCACAGACATGGTGTGCTGCAACGCGCTGGGTATTCTCGCCGCCTGCTGTCAGGGCAAGTACAAGGTGGAGATCAAGCCGGACTGGCGCGAGCCGCTGAACCTGTACATTCTCAATATTGCGCAGCCGTCCGAGCGTAAGTCAGCCGCTGTCAGTACCCAGACTAAACCGATGATCGCCTACGAGGCAAAGTATAACGAGGATAACCGTGCCACGATCGAGAAGAACCGGATGGAATACAAGGCGCTGCTCAAAAAGCAGGAGGACTTTATCCGCAAGCTTGCGAAGGATAAAGACAGCGAAAAAGCGAAAAATAACGAGGAACTCGACTGCGTTGAGATCGCCGAGCAGATCGCTCACTTTCGGCACAAGAGCGAGATGAAGCTGTTTGTCGACGACATCACACCCGAAAACCTCGGTAAGGTGATGAACGAAAGCAACGGCTGCGCCGCGATGATCTCTTCCGAAGGCGGTATCTTCGATATGCTGTCGGGCGGAATGTATTCCAAAAACGTCAACCTCGATATCTTTCTCAAGTCTTATTCCGGCGACGCGCTCCGTGTCGATCGTATCACACGCGACAGCGTGAAGGTCAATAACCCCGCGCTGACGATGCTGTTGTCGGTTCAGCCGTCAGTGATCGAGGGTATGGTCTCGAACCCCGTGTTCAAAGGGAGGGGACTAACGGCGAGATTCCTCTACAGTATGCCGCATTCTCTGGTCGGAAAACGCTCATTCTTTACCGAGGGCGTGCCACAGGAGCTTTCTCTGCGATACAAGGAGCTGATCGATGATTTGTTGGACGACGCCATACCGTCCGAGAGCGAAGGTCCCGAGATCATCCGCCTGACCTCCGGCGCGCGTCAAGTGATCGCGCAATTCTATGATCATGTGGAGAGCGAGCTTGCCGGCGAGTATGAGGACATCAACGAATGGGCGGGTAAGATCGTCGGGACAACGGCGCGGATCGCGGCGCTGCTGTGCCGCGCGGACGCTCCTATCGAGTTCTATACGGAAGACGCTCACTTTGAAATTGACGAAGAGACGATGTGCCGAGCGGTCGCGATCGGGGAATACTTCATACGTCACGCTTTAGCAGCGCTCAACCTGATGGGAGCCGATAACCTGACCAAGGACTGCAAGTATCTCATCGAAACCGTGAAGAAGAAAAAACTGAGAGAGTTCACGCTCCGCGAGATCATGCGCCTGTGTCAGCGCTTCAAGAAGAAAGAACAGCTGCTGCCGGTGCTCGATCATCTAACAGACTTCGGCTATATCAGGGAGAAAGCGGAGAATCACGACGGCAAGGGAAGACCCGCGAGCCAAAGCTTCCTTGTCAATCCCTGCCTGTTGCCTCAGGCTCAGGACGAGACGATCGCCAACGACGAAATGCCTGTAGCGTAGCTTTGTCATTATTGTCATAGCGTTTTCGAATATATCCATATAAGA
>AUXO016775139.1_pt1 | contig 18949 bp, 33 predicted proteins | sample 768731 | NCBI WGS metagenome assembly AUXO01 (sample SAMN02715735, study PRJNA202380) | gut metagenome | biome: sheep rumen | host: Ovis aries | place: New Zealand: Palmerston North
ACTAATTTCCACTTACCAAAATCAACATTAATTATGCTAGTTTCTGCTTTTGCGGGTCATGACTTTGTTTTAAAAGCATACAATGAAGCAGTTGCAAATAAATACAGATTCTTCTCATTTGGAGATGCGATGTTTATTTATGGAAATGATAAGAAATAAAACATATATTAATTATTATCAAAAATCTAAGATGGAAATGGATCTAATTCATAAACAAGGAATTAGACCTTCTATTGCTATGCACGTTTGCTGTGGACCTTGTTCTACTTGGCCTATTGAGTTTTTAAATACTACTTTTAAAGTTACTGTTATCTATGATAACCCTAATATTTATCCAGAAGCAGAATATCAAAGAAGACTTGAAGAACTTAAAAGATATGTTGAAGAATTTAATAAAAATAACAATGCTGATGTAGAACTTATTATCTTCCCATATAATCATGAAGAACATATGGATAGACTAAAAGTCTATGGTAAACAAAAAGAAGGCGGAGAACGCTGCCAAATGTGCTATACACTTAGAATGGAAGAATGCTACAAGTACGCAGAAGAAAAAGGTTTTGATTATTTCTGTACTGTTATGTCTATCTCTAGACAAAAAGATTCTCAAATATTAAATCAAATAGGTAGTATATTAGAAAGGAAATATAAACCTAAGTACTTTTATAGTGACTTTAAGAAAAAAGGTGGAGATGATCGCAAAAGAGAATTAATTAAGCAATATCATCTCTATAATCAGCTTTACTGTGGATGTGAATATTCATATGCAGAGTTTGTTGAAAAAGTTAAAGCTAAAGCTTTAGAAGAAGGAAAAGAACCAGATTTTTCCGGAATTAAAGAAGAATAAGTAGAGAAGATACAAATCTCTACTTTTTATATAGCAAACAATGAAACGCCATAAAGTGTGCACATTACAAATGCTAAATTTTGAAAACTTATATATAAATATAAAAAAATTGTTAAAAAAGTTGTTGCAACTGAAAATTGAATAAGGTATGATAGACAACGTGAGTCGTTTCACATGTTCGCAAAGATATGGAAGATTGCTGAACGCCGACAGCCGTTATCAATAACGAAACTTCGAAATTCAGGTAACTCCCATGGAGCGATATGTCTAGCACATTTAGACAAGGAGGAAAATTAAATGGCAAAAGCAAAAAAGATCAGAGTCAGACTCAAGGCTTTCGATCACAAAATCTTAGACTTAGCAGCTGAGAAAATTGTCAAAGCAGCTCAGTCAAGTGGCGCAACAGTAGTTGGCCCAGTACCACTTCCAACAGAAAGACAGGTATACACAGTTCTTAGAGCAGTCTTCAAATACAAAGACAGCCGTGAACAATTCGAAATCAAGACACACAAGAGATTACTTGATATCGTAAACCCAACAAAGCAAACAATCGATGCATTAACACATATGGATCTTCCAGCAGGTGTTGACATCGAAATCAAGCTCTAGTAGAAAGGCAGGAAACCAATATGAAATCAATTTTAGGAAGAAAGATGGGTATGACCCAAGTCTTCGCTGAAGATGGCACAATGTATCCTGTAACAGTCGTTGAAGTTTTACCTAACGTTGTAACTCAGGTTAAAACAGCAGATGGCAATGATGGCTACGATGCAATCCAAGTCGGTTATGAAGACAAGAAAGAACAAAGATGTTCAAAGCCAGAACTCGGACAGTTCAAAAAAGCTGGTGTTTCACCAAAATATGAACTCGTTGAATTAAAAGGCGATGAAATGATGGGTTACAAAGTTGGCGACGAAATCAAATGCGATATCTTCAAAGCAGGCGAACTCGTTGACGTAACTGGTACATCAAAAGGAAAAGGCTTCTCTGGCGCAATCAAGAGATGGCACTTCACAATCGGTCCTAAGGGACATGGTTCAGGCTACCACAGAATGCCAGGTTCTATGGCAACTAACGGTAGATACAACCGTGGTATCATGAAGGGCAAAAAGATGGCTGGTCATCACGGACACTCAACAGCAACTATCCTTAACTTATTAGTTGTAGCAGTTGATCCATCAATCAATGCAATCTTAGTCAAGGGTGCTATCCCAGGACCAAAGAAATCATTAGTTACAATTAGATCAGCAGTCAAGGTTACAAAGAACCCTGAAGCAGTAAAACCATTAGTCAACTACTCAGCAAAAGCTGAAGAAGTAGTTGCAGCAGAATAAGAGGAGGAACGACAATGGCAACAAAGAAAGTTAATTTAGCAGTTGTTAACCAAGCTGGCGAAGACGCTGGTAAGGTATCAGTCGAAGCTTCAGTATTCGGCGTTGAAGTCAACAACCAAGTCATGTTCGATGCAGTTCAGGTTTATCAAGCAAACATGAGACAAGCTACTGCAAAGACAAAGACTAGATCAGAAGTTTCTGGTGGTGGTAAAAAACCATGGAGACAAAAAGGCACAGGTCGTGCAAGAGCTGGTTCATCACGTTCACCTATCTGGGTTGGCGGCGGTAAGGTCTTCGGTCCTATCGGAAACCAGAATTTCAAACTCTCACAAAATAAGAAAGCTCACGCACTCGCATTAAAGTCAGCATTAACAGCAAAAGTTAATGACAAGGCATTAGTCGTAGTCGATGAATTCAAACTTGATTCAGTTAAGACAAAAGCATTCGTTGAAGTCTTAGCAAAATTAAATGTTTCAGGTAAAGCATTACTCGTTCTTGATGACGCAAACGCAGTTGTTGTTGCATCAGCAAGAAATATTCCAACATTAACAGTCACTACAACAAATAACTTATCTGTTTATGACTTATTAAATAACGGAACAGTAGTCTTCACTAAAGAAGCATTAAAGACAGTTGAAGGAGATCTCAAATAATGGCAACAGCAAAGAAAACAGAAGAAACTGTAGTTACAGAAGAAAAAGCTGCTAAGAAGTCAACTGCAAAGAAGACAACTAAGAAAGCAGCTGCTCCAAAAGAAGCAACAGCAGAAAAAACAACAGCTACTAAGAAGGCTCCTGCAAAGAAGTCAACTAAGAAAGCTGAAGAAGCAAAAGTTGAAGTAGTTGAAGAAAGAAAATTCGCTGCTCCATCAATCAACAGCTTCGATATCATCCTCGCACCTATCGTTACTGAAAAGTCAATGAAGGCTCAACAGGAAGAAAACAAAATTACATTAAAGGTTTCACCAAAAGCAAATAAAGCTCAGGTTAAAATCGCAGTACAACAGATCTTCAACGTCAGAGTTGACGATGTAAAGATCATCAATGTCCAAGCAGCAACTAAGAGAGTTGGCAGATACGAAGGAACAGTTCCTGGATACAAGAAAGCTATCGTCTCAGTTAACAAAGCAGACAAAATCAACGTCGCTGACGCTGAATAATATATACACGCACGTATATAAATAAAGAATTAAATATAGGAGATTAATAAAATGGCAATTAGAACATACAAGCCAACATCTGACGGCAGACGTCACATGACTAATTCAACATTTGAAGAAATCACAACATCAACTCCTGAAAAAAGCTTATTAGTTACATTAAAGAAAACAGGCGGAAGAAATAATACTGGTGCTATCACAACAAGACACATTGGTGGTGGTAACAAGAGAAAATACAGAATTATTGACTTCAAGAGAAACAAGGATGATGTCGTTGCAACAGTCAAAACAGTTGAATACGATCCAAACAGAAACGCAAACATTTGCTTACTCGCATATGCAGATGGCGAAAAGAGATACATCATTGCACCAAAAGGCTTAAATGTCGGTGACAAAGTTGTTTCTGGTAAAGCAGTTGATATCAAAACTGGTAATGCTATGGAAATTGGCAACATCCCAGAAGGTACAATGGTTCACAATATTGAATTATTACCTGCAAAGGGTGGACAGCTTTGTAGAGCAGCTGGTGCTTACGCTCAAATCTTAGGTTCTGAAGGTAAGTACGTTATCGTTAGATTAATTTCTGGCGAAGTTAGAAAAGTATTAAAGAACTGCCGTGCTACAGTCGGTGTTGTCGGTAATGAAGATTGGAACTTAGTTTCATTCGGTAAAGCTGGTAAGAACAGATGGTACGGTGTTAGACCAACAGTTAGAGGTTCTGTTATGAACCCTAATGATCACCCACACGGTGGTGGTGAAGGTAAAGACCCAATCGGTCGTGATGCACCAAGAACACCATGGGGCAAGAAGGCTATGGGTGTTAAGACAAGAAACACTAAGAAGGCTTCAAGCAAGTTAATCGTCAGAAGACGTAACGGTAAATAGTAGGAAAGGAAGATTTACAAATGGCACGTAGTTTGAAAAAAGGACCATTCGTTGATGAATCATTAATGAAAAAGGTCGAAGCATTAAATGCTGCAAATAAAAAAGAATTAATCAAAACATGGTCAAGAAGATCAACAATCTTCCCATCATTTGTTGAACATTCTTTCGCTGTTTACAATGGACATGAATTCATCACTGTCTATGTTACAGAAGATATGGTCGGTCACAAATTAGGTGAATTCGCACCAACAAGAACATACAAAGGTCACTCAGGCCACACTGCTGAAGATAAAGCAGCAGCTGGTAAGAAGTAGTAAGGAGATAGAACATGGAAGCAACAGCAAAAGTTACTGGAGTTCGTATCGCTCCTAGAAAAGTTATGTTAGTTATCGATTTAATCAGAGGCAAAAAAGTTTCTGATGCATTAGGTATCTTAGCAAACTTAAATAAATCATCTTCACCTGTAGTTGCTAAGCTTGTTAAATCAGCAGCTGCAAACGCAGTTAACAACAACAAGATGGATGAATCAAAGTTATACATCAAAACTATCTATGCTAACGAAGGTCCAAGACTAAAGAGATTTAGACCAAGAGCTAAAGGTTCAGCATACGGTATTATCAAGAGAACATCAGCAATCACAGTCGTAGTTGCTGATGATAGATAATTAGGAAGGAGCAAATTTACAATGGGTCAGAAAGTTAGTCCAGTAGGCTTACGTATCGGCGTTTCAAGAGATTGGAACTCAAGATGGTATGCAAACAAACACGAATTCGCTTCTTTATTAAAGGAAGATAATGATATCAGAGCTTACTTAACAAAAGAATTAAAAGAAGCTTTAGTATCACACATTGAAATCGACAGAGTTAAAGGTAAAGATGTAGTTGTCTCAATCTTCACAGCAAGACCAGGCGCAGTCTTAGGCCAAGACAATGAAGAAATCAAGAAATTAACAAAACAAGTTACAAAACTTGCTAACAAGAAGTCAGTTAAGATCAACGTCGTTGAAGTTAAAAATCCAGAATTAGATGCTTCAATCGTTGCTCAGAGAATGGCAAAACAGCTCGAAGAAAGAGCATCATTCAGAAACGTTCAAAAGAAAGCAATCCAGGCTTCAATGAAGGCTGGTGCTGTCGGTGTCAAAACAGCAATCTCTGGTAGACTTGCTGGTGCAGATATCGCACGTACTGAAGGTTACAAAGAAGGTGTTGTCTCATTACACACATTACGTATGGATGTTGACTACGCTTTAGCAGAAGCACACACAACTTACGGTAGACTCGGCTGCAAAGTTTGGATCTCAAGAGGCTTAGCAAAGAAAGCTAAGAAAGTTGAAGTTGCTGAAGATAAGAAAGGAGAATAGTTCACTATGTTACAACCAAAGAGAGTTAAATATAGAAGACCACAAGCTTTAAAATATGAAGGCTTATCAAAAGCTGGTAATGAAGTAAGCTTTGGTGATTTCGGTTTACAGGCTGTTTCAGGTAACTATGTCTCAGCAAGACAAATCGAATCAGCTCGTATCGTTTTATCAAGATACACAAAAAGAGGTGGCCAGGTTTATATCAGAATCTTCCCACAAATGGCAAAAACAAAGAAACCTGCAGAAGTTCGTATGGGTTCCGGTAAAGGTTCACCAGAAAGCTGGGTAGCAGTAGTTAAGAAGAACAGAGTTATGTTCGAAATCGGTGGTATCGATGAAAAAGTTGCAAGAGAAGCATTACGCTTAGCAGCTTATAAGTTACCAGTTAAATGCAAAGTTATTGCGAAAGGAGAAGCTAAGTAATTATGAAATTAGATGAAATCAGAGCTTTATCTACAGAAGAATTAAACGCTAAGGTTTACGAATTAAAGCAAGAATTACTTGCTCTTCGTTTCCAACAAGCAACAGGCCAATTAGAAAATGGCAAAAAAATGACTGAAATCCGTAAAACAATTGCTCGTATTTATACAGTAATTAAAGAACGTGAACTCGGTTTAGCAAAATAGGAGGATCGATCATGGAAGAAAGAAATACAAGAAGAGTCATCCGTGGCACAGTCATATCTGCATCTATGGATAAAACAATCAATGTTTTAGTTGAAACTCACAAGAAAGATCCAAAGTACGGCAAGAGAGTTGGTTATTCAAAGAAATATCTTGCACACGATGAAAACAACGAAGCAAAAGTTGGCGACGTAGTCGAAATCATGGAAACAAGAAAGTTAAGTGCTAGAAAGCATTTCAGACTTGTTAAGATTGTCGAACGTCCAGTAATTGCTGAATAATAAGAGGAGGAATTATGGTACAGACAGAAACAAATTTAGTCGTAGCAGACAACTCTGGCGCTAAGTCAGTTAGAATCTTCCGCTTATACGGTGGTTCAAAGAGAAAATCAGCTTCAATCGGTGACATCGTTTTATGTGCTGTTAAGGATGCAATTCCAAACGGCAAAATCAAAAAAGGTGACGTTGTTAAAGGCGTTATCGTAAGAACTAAAAAAGGTATCGAAAGACCTAACGGATCACACATCTCTTTTGATGACAACGCAGTTGTAATCATCAACGATGATGGATCACCAAAGGGTACTCGTGTTTTCGGTCCAATTGCACGTGAACTTCGTGATAAGGGTGAAGGATTCATGAAAATTGTTTCCTTAGCACCAGAAGTTTTATAGGAGGTAGCTAGATGAAACTCAAAAGAGGAGATAAAGTTATCGTTATCGCTGGAAAAGACAAGGGTACAGTAGGTACAATCCAAAAGTCTTTCCCAAAATTAAATAGAGTCGTTATCGATGGCGTTAATACAAGAAAGAAACACCAGAAACCAACTCAAGCTAACCCAGAAGGACAGATTGTTGAAATTTATGCTCCAATCGATGTCTCAAACGTTGCTTACTATGATGAAAAATCAAAGAAAGCAGTTAAAATTGGCTACAAAGTAGTTGATGGTAAAAAAGTCCGTGTCAACAAAAAGACAGGCAAAGAAATTGCATAGGAGGAATGATTAAAATGGCAGAAGAAAAATATGTTGCTAGATTAGAAGCAAAATATAAAGCTGAAATCGTTCCAGCATTAATGAAGGAATTCGGTTATGCTTCAATTATGCAAGCACCTAAACTTGACAAGATTGTTATCAATGTCGGTGTTGGTGATGCAACTTCAAACTCAAAATTATTAGAAGACGCAGTTAATGACTTACAAACAATCACAGGTCAAAGACCAGTCGTTACAAAAGCTAAGAAATCAATCGCTACATTCAAATTAAGAGAAGGTCAGGCAATTGGCTGCAAAGTCACATTAAGAGGCCAGAGAATGTATGAATTCTTAGATAAATTAGTTACTATCTCATTACCACGTGTAAGAGACTTCAGAGGTGTTTCAAAGAACGCATTTGATGGCAGAGGTAACTACACACTCGGTATCAAAGAACAGTTAATCTTCCCTGAAATCAACTTTGATAAAGTTACTAAGGTAAGAGGTATGGACGTTGTTATCGTTACAACAGCAAATACTGATAAAGAAGCATACTCACTTCTCGAAAAGTTAGGTATGCCTTTCCACAAATAGGAGGATGTAGAAAATGGCAAAGAAATCATTAGTTGCAAAACAGGCTCGTCCTCAGAAGTTTGCAGTTAGAGAATATACTCGTTGCACACGCTGTGGAAGACCACACTCAGTTATTAAGAAATTCGGCGTATGCCGTATTTGCTTAAGAGAACTTGCTTACAAGGGTGAAATCCCAGGTATGAAGAAAGCAAGCTGGTAGTTAGAAGGAGGACATAGAAATTATGGCAATGACAGATCCAGTAGCAGATATGCTCACTAGAATTCGTAACGCAAACGCTTTAAAGAAAGAAACAGTTTCTGTTCCACATTCTAACTTAAAAGCAAGCATTGCAGAAATCTTAAAAGAAGAAGGTTTCATCAATGGTTACGAAGTTGAAGGCGATGTTAAGAAAAATATCGTTCTTTCATTAAAATACACAGAAAATGGTCAGAGAGTTATCTCAGGCTTAAAGAAAATTTCAAAACCAGGTTTAAGAATTACTGTCGCAGCAGACAAGTTACCAAAGGTTTTAAACGGCTTAGGTATTGCAGTTGTTTCAACATCTCAGGGTGTTATGACTGATGCAAAAGCACGTAAACTTGGTATCGGCGGCGAAGTTATTGCTTACATTTGGTAATAATTAGGAGAATAGAAAGATGTCAAGAATTGGTAAAAAACCTGTAGTTATTCCTGCTGGCGTAACCGTTACAGTTGATGACAACAATGTCGTTACAGTAACTGGACCAAAAGGCACATTAACAGAAAAATTCAACAAGATTCTTACAATCAAGGTTGAAGGAAACGAAGTATTAGTCTCAAGATCAGATGATGAAATCGTTTCAAGATCATTACACGGAACAACACGTGCTAACATCCACAACATGGTTGTTGGTGTTTCCGAAGGTTTCAAGAAAGAATTAGAAATCGTTGGTATCGGTTATAGAGCTGCTATGAGAGGAACTGATTTAGTTCTTAACTTAGGTTTCTCACACGAAGTAGTTGTTAAACCATTACCAGGTGTTAAAATCACAACTCCAGATGCATTAAAGGTTGTTGTTGAAGGCTTTGATAAACAAGCAGTTGGTCAACAAGCAGCAGTTATCAGATCATGGAGAGAACCAGAACCATATAAGGGTAAAGGTATTAAGTATAAAGGCGAAACTATCATCCGTAAGGAAGGTAAGAGAGCTGGTAAGAAGTAGGCTTAAGGAAAGGATATAGGTATTATGATTAATAAAGAATCAAAGAATGTTAGCCGTGTAAGACGTCATGCACGTGTTAGAGCTAAAATTTCTGGAACACCTGAATGCCCAAGATTAAGCGTATTCCGTTCCAACAAGAACATCTCAGCTCAAATTATTGACGATGTCAATGGTGTTACATTAGTAGCAGTATCATCAGTTTCATTAAAGTTAGCTAACGGTGGCAACATCGAAGCAGCTTCAAAAGTTGGTGAAGCAATTGCTAAAGCAGCACTCGCTAAAAATATCAAAGCAGTCGTATTCGATAGATCAGGTTATGTCTATCATGGTAGAGTACAGGCTGTTGCAGAAGCAGCTAGAGAAGCTGGCTTAGAATTCTAATAGGAGGTCATTATGGCAGAAGAAGTTAAAACAACTGAACAGGTCGCTGAAAAAGCACCTAGAGCACCAAGAGCTCCTAGAGGAGATTTCAAAGGCAACAAAGGCCCAAGAAAAGATGGTAAGAAATTCTCACCAAGAAAAAGAGAAGAAAAACAATACGATGAAAGAGTAGTCTCAATCAACCGTATTTCAAAAACAGTTAAAGGCGGCAAACACATGAGATTTGCTGCATTAGTAGTTATCGGTGACGGCAAAGGCAATTTCGGTTATGGAACTGGAAAAGCTGCTGAAGTACCAGATGCAATCAGAAAAGCTGAAGAAGCTGCTAAGAAGAACATGTTCCACATCACTATCGTTAAGAACGGTACAATTTCACACGACATTATGGGTGAATTCTCAGCTGCAAAAGTTTATTTAAAACCTGCACCTGAAGGTACTGGTGTTATCGCTGGTGGTCCAGTTCGTGCTGTCTTAGAACTCGCAGGTATCAAGAACATTTACTCAAAAGTTTATGGTTCAAGAACTCCAATCAACTGTATCAGAGCTACAGTTAACGGCTTATCAAATTTAAAGACATCCGCACAGGTTGCTTTATTACGTAAATAATAGGAGGCCAAACGATGGAATTAAATAATTTAAAATTCACAGCTGGCTCAAAACACGCTAGCAAGAGAATCTGCCGTGGCTTAGGCTCAGGCTCAGGCAAAAACGGTGGTTCTGGTTCAAAAGGTCAGAAATCAAGATCTGGCGGAGGCGTTAGACCTGGTTTCGAAGGTGGACAAAACCCAATCTATAGAAGATTACCAAAGAGAGGATTCAACAACATCAATAGAGTTGAATTCGAAGTTGTTAACCTTCGTGATTTAAACAAGTTTGAAGACGGAGTTAAGGTAACACCTGAACTCTTAGTTGAAGCTGGTTTAATTAGAGCAGACTATGTTGCTGTTAAAGTCCTTGGTGATGGTGAATTAACAAAGAAATTAACAGTTTCTGCAAATAAATTCACAGCATCTGCTAAAGCAGCAATTGAAGCAGCAGGTGGACAGGTAGAGGTTCTCTAGTATGAAAAAGTTGGCGGCCATTTTTAAAAACAAGGATGTAAGAGATCGTATCTTATTTACGATTATGATTTTCTTCGTGTTCCGTGTTGGCTCCAACATTACTGTACCTGGTGTCACATTGAGCGATTCAGTTGGTGACACATCCCTATTAAGTATGCTTAACTTAATGGGTGGGGGAGCGCTTCAAAACTTTTCAATCTTTGCTTTAGGTGTATCTCCATATATTACATCACAAATTATTGTAGAATTACTTTCTAAGGATGTCCTTCCAGCGCTAACTGAGTTAGCAAAAGAAGGTCAATCCGGTAGAAAGAAAATGGAAATGACAACTCGTATCCTTACAATTGTACTTGGTGCAGTTCAAGGTTACGGTATCATTGTTACAATGAGTAACTCATCCGCAATTTCTATTAGCAATTTAAATACTTGGATGTACATCAAAACAATTGCCCTTCTCATTGCTGGCTCAATGCTTACAATGTGGATGGCAGACCAAATTACCGAAAAAGGTATTGGTAACGGTGTATCTATGTTGATCTTTGCGGGTATTGCTGCAAGTTTACCTTCACAGATTTATTCCGCAATTTCATATTATTTCACTAGTGAACTTGCTACAGAAGAAAGTAGAATTGTATTAGGTGCATTAAGATTAGGTTTATACTTACTTACATACGTCTTAATTATTATCTTCGTTACTTTTGTAGAACAGTCTATTAGAAAAATCCCAGTTCAACACTCAGGAACTGGTGGGGCACTCAATGCTAAAGTAAACAATACTTCATTCTTGCCTATCAAGATTAACTCAGCTGGTGTTATTCCTGTCATCTTTGCTTCATCAATTATGATGGCTCCAGCAGTTATTGTTTCATTCGTTGTTAAAGATTATACTTCAAATGAAACTATCATGAACGTTTTGAATGCTTTCACTACATCAGCGTTTACTAAGATGCCTTGGTTTAACAATAAGACATGGTTAATGCCTTGGGGATTAATTATTTACATCCTCTTAACATTCGCTTTCTCTTATTTCTACTCCAACATCACAATTAACCCTGAACAGTTAGCGGAAGATTTCCAAAAGAGTGGCTCTTACATTCCAGGTATTAGACCTGGCAATGAAACACAGAGATACGTTTCAAAAGTTTTGAATAGAGTTACATTTATTGGTGCATCAGCATTAACATTAATTGCTGCTTTCCCAGTAGTCTTAACTCTAGCAAATATCGTTCCACAATCCTTAGCCTTAGGAGGAACTGGTATGATTATCGTTGTCGGTGTTGCATTAGAAACATCACAACAGATTGATGGCTTACTTGCTTCGCAAAGCCATGCAACTGTTATCTAGGAGGAATTATTTAAATGAACATTATTTTAATGGGTCCACCAGGTGCAGGAAAAGGCACACAATCGGAAAGAATCCTTGCTTATTCAAACATTCCACATATTTCAACTGGTGATATGTTTAGAGAAGCAATTAAAAATAAAACTCCACTTGGCGTTAAAGCTAGTGAATATATTAACAAGGGATTACTTGTTCCAGATGAAGTCACAATCGGTTTAGTTAAAGAAAGATTAAGCCAAGATGATTGTGCAAAAGGTTATCTTCTTGATGGTTTCCCAAGAACTATCCCTCAAGCAGAGGCATTAGAAGATTTATCTAGAGAAATCGGACGTCCTGTTGAACTAGTCATCGTTATCACTGCTGATAAAGAAGAATTAGTCAAGAGAATCTCAGGCAGAAGAGTTTGCCCTAAATGTGGCAATTCCTACCATTTAGCATTTAAGAAACCATTAGTTGATGGAATTTGTGATGCTTGTGGAAGTGAACTCATCCAACGTAAGGATGACACTATCGAAAGCCTAAACGTCAGATTAGATGCTTATGAAAATCAAACAAAACCTTTAGTTGATTTCTATAAAAATAAAGATTTACTTAAGGAAGTTGATGGCTTACAAAGCATCGACAAAGTCTTTGAAGACATTAAAGAAATTTTAGATGAGGTTAAATAACTAATGATCGTTATCAAATCACAAAGAGAAATCGACTTGATGAAAAAAGCTGGTCGAATTGTCGCAAAAGTATTTGAAACATTAGAGCCTCTATGCAAACCAGGAAATACTACTAAATATTTATCTGAAATGGCTGGCAAGGTCATTAAAGAAAATGGTGGTAAATCTGAGGAATATGGTTATTACGGATACCCTGGAATCGTATGTACATCAGTTAATGATGAACTCGTCCACGGTATTCCATCTAACCGTAAACTTAGAGATGGAGACATCGTTAGCGTTGATATCGTTGTTTCATATCAAGGTTATATGGCAGATGCTTGTAGAACATTTGCAGTTGGTAATTTAAAACCAAATGCTGAAAAACTTATAAGAGTTACTAGAGAATGTTTCTTTGAAGCAATTAAGTTTGCTAAACCTGGATATAGAATCGGTGATATCGGTAATGCTATTGAAGAGCACGCTAAAGAAAATGGCTTCACCGTAACTCATGACTTTACTGGTCATGGTATTGGACATGAGATGCATGAGGATCCAAGTGTTCCTTGTTACGGAGTTGCTGGTACTGGTTCACCAGTAAGAAAAGGTATGACAATTGCAATTGAGCCAATGGTTCTTGAAGGTCGTAGAGAAACAAAGACCTTAGCAGATGGCTGGACAGCTGTCTCAATTGATCATAAACTTACTGCTCATTATGAAAATACAGTTATCATTACTGATGACGGATGTGAGATTATCACATTAACAGATAAGGAGATTGAAGAAATTAATGGCTAGAGAAGACGTTATCGAAGTATCGGCGATTGTCAAAGAATGTTTACCTAACACAATGTTTAAGGTAGAATTAGAGAATGGCGTAGTAATCTTAGCCCACGTTTCTGGTAAAATCCGTATGAATTACATTCGCATCTTACCAGGTGATAAAGTTACTGTAGAAATTTCGCCATACGATTTAACACGTGGAAGAATTACATTTAGATACAAATAGTATCGACTGGAACATAAACCAGTATAATTAGGAGGAAAAATTATGAAAGTTAGACCTTCAGTAAAACCAATCTGCGATAAATGCAAGGTTATTAGAAGAAAAGGCCGTGTTATGGTCATTTGCTCAAACCCAAAGCACAAGCAGAGACAAGGTTAATTTTTTAGGAGGAATTTAAAATGGCACGTATTGTAGGTGTAGATATCCCAAATGATAAGCAGGTTGCTTATTCACTTACTTATATCTATGGTATCGGTCTTACAACAGCAAAGAAATTATGTGCTGCTGCAAACATCGATCCAACAATCAGAGTTAAAGATTTAAGTGAAGAACAATTAACAGCATTAAGAACTGAAGTTGCTTCAGTTAAAACAGAAGGCGATCTCAGAAGAGAAGTCGCATTAAATATTAAGAGACTCGTAGAAATCGGTAGCTACCGTGGTTTAAGACATAAGAGAGGCTTACCAGTTCGTGGTCAAAGAACTAAGAACAACGCAAGAACTCGTAAAGGACCAAGAAAGACTATCGCTAACAAGAAAGTCGCTACTAAGTAATAAGAAAGGAGAATTAATATGGCTACAAAAACAACTTCAAGAAAGAAGAAAATCAAAAGATCTTATACTAAAGGTGTTGCACACATTCATTCAACTTTCAACAACACTATCGTCACAATTACTGATGAAGCAGGTAACGCAATTGCATGGTCATCAGCAGGTGCATTAGGATACAAAGGTGCTAAAAAATCAACACCATTCGCAGCACAGCAAGTCGCTGAAGCATGCGCTAAAAAAGCATTAGACCAGGGCTTAAAGTTCATTGACGTTGATGTCAAAGGACCAGGACCAGGTAGAGAAAGTGCTTTAAGATCATTACAGGCAGCTGGTTTACAGATTCAGACAATCACTGATACAACTCCAATCCCACACAATGGTTGCCGCCCACCAAAGAGACCTAGAGGATAGTTCGTGTTTAAACTAAACGAACTATATCAGGAGGAACGCTATGAAAAAGTTTAAAAAACCAGAATTTACAATTGAAACATATGACACAAAGTCCAATTACGGTCATTTCGTAATTGAACCACTTGAAAGAGGATTTGGTACTACTATTGGTAACTCATTAAGAAGAGTATTATTATCTTCTTTACCAGGCGCAAGTGTCTATGCTGTTGAAATTGAAGGTGCACGTCATGAATTCTCTGCTTTAGAAGGCGTAGAAGAAGACGTAACTTCAATCATCCTTGCATTAAAGGACTTAGTCTTAGTCATTGATGATGAAACAGAAACATCTTACACATTAACAATCAATGTCTCTGAAGCAAGAACAGTTACAGCAGCAGATATTATCTGCCCAACAGGTGTAACTGTTGTTAATAAAGAGCTTGAACTCGCTCACGTTGCTCCAGGTGGCAAGTTAGTCATGACAATCTATGCTAGAAATGGCAGAGGTTACGCAACAGCAGAAGAAAATAAAGATTCTTCATTCCCAATTGGCAGAATTCCTACTGATTCAAATTATTCACCAATCGAAAAATGTTCTGTTAAAGTTGAAAACACACGTGTTGGACACGATAACAAATATGATAGATTAGAACTTGAAGTTTGGACAAACGGATCAATGCAAGCACACGAAGCAGTTGCTTTAGCTGCAAAGATTTTAGTAACACACTTTGAATTATTCGCTGCATTAGATGAAACTGCAAAAGCATTAGACATCTTAGAAGAAACAGTTGAAGAACCAAAGAACAAATACCAGGATATGACAATTGAAGAATTAGACTTATCAGCACGTTCATATAACTGCTTAAAGAGAGCTAATATCGTTACAGTTATGGAATTAACACAAAAGACTGAGGAAGATATGATGAAAGTCAGAAACCTCGGTAAGAAGTCATTAAAAGAAGTTAAAGACAAATTAGCAGAAATCGGTCTTTCCTTCAGAGAATTTGACTAGAAATAAGAAAGGAGTCTATTTAGACAATGAGTACACAGGGACGTAAAAATGTTCATGGTAAAGGTGGCGTTAGATTCAAAGCTGCTTATACTAAGAGCAAATATGAATCAATGTTAAGAACATTAGTTACAGACTTAATCGTTAAGGGTTCAGTTACAGTAACTAAGACAACAGCTAGAGACTTAGTAGTCTTAGCAGATAGATTAGTCACATATGCAAAGAAAGGTGACTTAGCAAACAGAAGACTTGCAGCTAGATACGTTAGAGACGTATGGGCAGACGAAGCAAACAAAGTAACTGCTTTACAGAAGTTATTTGGTGAAATCGCAACAGCTCAAAAAGACAGAAACGGTGGCTACACAAAAGTCTTAAAAGTTGCAAATAGACGTGGCGACAATGCTCCTATGGCATTAGTCACATGGTCAAAATAAGCTATCTTAACTTATAATGATTAAAGACACATCGCAAGGTGTGTCTTTTTATATATAAATACATAACTTCTTCTATTTATAGAACCTTTTTATTTTTTAGGGTATAATGCTTACGTATGGAAAAGATATTATATTGTCCTTTATGTCATCAAGGATTAGAAAAAGTCGATAACACTTATAAATGCATTAATAAGCATTCTTATGATATTGCAAAAAAAGGTTTTGTAAACTTACTTCTTGCTAATCAACATCATTCTGATAAATCTGGTGATGAAAAGATTATGATTGAAGCAAGAACTTTCTTCTTAGATTCTGGCAAATATGCCTCTTTTAGAGAAAAGATTTTAGAAGTTATGAAAAGTGTTGTAGAAGAGAATGGTTATAAGACATTTTCTTTTGTTGATGCAGGATGTGGAGAAGGTTATTATACTAACTATATCCATAAAGAATTATCTAAGATTACTAATATATCTACTTTCGGTGTTGATTTGTCTAAGAGCGCGATTAATTATTGTGCAATTAGACAAAGACAAGAACATCTTGAAAATGAATTATTTATTATTGGTAATTTAATGTATTTACCTTTTAAAGATAATTCTGTCGATTTCCTTTTAAATTCCTTTGCAAAAATTGATGAAACAGAGTTTTTAAGAGTTGTTAAAAAAGGCGGTTGGTATTTGAGAGTTCTTCCTGGTAAAACACATCTAAAGGGCTTAAAAGAGGCTATTTACGACAATGTAAGACTTAATGAAGAAAAAGAATACGCTCTAGAAGGATTTACATTAGTTAACGAAGAAACTTTTACTACTAATATTACTTTAGATAATAAAGAACAAATTAAATCTTTATTTATGATGACTCCTTATTTTTATAAATCTCCTAAAAATGGGGTAGAACATCTTTTATCTTTAGATAATTTAGATACTGAGATTTCTTTTAATTTCTTATTGTACAAGAAGGCATAATTTTTATGTCTTTTTTTATAATAACTCTAGTTTTAAAAATATTATAAATGATAAAAAAATAGGCAGTTTACAAAGAATATTCCACAATATATATAATTATTTATTTAAATGTGGTAAAAATAATTTGAAGTATAATTCTAGACACATCTTATAATTTATTTAAATATTTTAAATAAAAGTCTATAATACAACTAGATTGGGAGAATAAGGTTATGGAAAAAAGAAAAGATTACATTTCATGGGACGAATACTTTATGGGTGTCGCGGTATTAAGTGGACTTAGAAGTAAAGATCCTAATACTCAGGTTGGTGCATGTGTTGCATCTGATAAAAACAAAGTCTTAACTATGGGTTATAACGGTATGCCTATTGGTATTAAAGATGAAGATATGCCTTGGGGAGGTACTCCAGAAGATGGTAATCCTCTTAACTCAAAATATCTTTATGTTTGTCATGCTGAATTTAATGCAATCTTAAATTCTAGAGTTCCTCTTGATGGTTCTAGAATTTATGTAACTTTATTCCCATGTAATGAATGTGCGAAAGCTATTGTTCAATCTGGTATTAAAGAAGTTATTTACACTTCAGATAAATATGCAGATACTGTTGCTACTAAAGCTTCTAAGAAAATTTTTGATTTAGCAGGTGTTAAATATAGAAAATTTGCTGGAAGAAATCCACATATCACATTTACTTTGGAGGACTAATTATGAAAAAAGAAACAAAGATTGCTTGGAAAAGATTTGTCGTTTTAGTTTTAGTCCTTGCTATGGCGTTTGGTGTAATTGCGGCAATTCCTAGTGGACTTGATTCTACTGGTAAAATTGTTGTTGGTTCTATCATTTTAGGCATCATGGCAATTTATTGGATTTACGCAATTATTGCAATTAGAAGAAAAGATCAATTAGATAAGAAAAATAAAGAATTAGATAAAAATAAAAGAAAGTAGGATATAAATGTCAGAAGCTCTAAGAATTGAACATGTAAAATTTGGATATACTAGAGAAAAGAGCATTTTTAAAGATTTAAACTTAGTTATTAATCAAGGAGAGTATGTGGTATTACTTGGACACAATGGTTCTGGTAAATCCACTCTTGCTAAAATTATTATTGGGCTTAATGAAGTAAGAAGAGGTAAAGTCTTTGTCTTTGGACAAGAATTAACTGAAGAAAATCTTTATCAAGTAAGAAAAGATGTAGGTATCATTTTCCAAAACCCTGATAACCAATTTATTGGTTCTACGGTTAGAGATGATATCGCTTTTGGTCTTGAAAATGCTTGTGTTCCTCATGATGAAATGGAAGATATTATTAATGAATATGCTTCTAAAGTAGGTATGAGTGAGTTTTTAGATAAAGAACCTTCTAATTTATCAGGTGGACAAAAGCAAAGAGTGGCAATTGCAGGCGCTCTTGCTACTCATCCTAAACTTTTAATTATGGATGAATCTACTGCTATGCTTGATCCTAAAGGTAAAAGAGAAATTCGTGAATTAACTATGGCATTACGTAAAGAAGACCCTTCTTTAACTATCATTTCTATTACTCATGATATTGAAGAAGCTTTACAAGCTGATAGAGTTATTGTTTTAGATAAAGGTAATATTGTTATGAATGATACTCCTAGCAATGCTTTTAAGCATCCAGAAGTTATGAAACAATCTAGATTAGATATTCCTTTTATTTACAAATTAAAAGAAGAATTAAATGCTAGAGGTGTCAAAGTTGAGTCATTAGATTTTGAAAGGATGGTGGATGAATTATGCCAGTAACTTTCAAACATTTAAATTATATTTATTCTCCTAAAACTCCTTTTGAGTATTTAGCACTTAACGATATTAATCTTGTTATTAAAGATCATTCTTTTACTATGCTTGTTGGTCATACAGGTTCTGGTAAATCATCTTTAATTCAACAAATTAATGCTTTATTAATTCCTACATCCGGTGAAGTTGATGTTAATGGAATTATTATCGATAAGAAAGTTAAGAAAAATAAGAAAATTAAAGAAGTTAGAAAATCTGTTGGTATGGTTTTCCAATTTCCTGAATATCAATTATTTGAAGAAACTGTCTTAAAAGATGTTATCTTTGGACCTAAGAATTTTGGCGTTAAAGAAGAAGAGGCAATTAAACTTGGTAAAGAAGCTTTAGATTTAGTAGGTATTTCTGAAGAATATTTTGATAAATCACCTTTTGAATTATCTGGTGG
>AUXO016134459.1_pt1 | contig 18946 bp, 11 predicted proteins | sample 768731 | NCBI WGS metagenome assembly AUXO01 (sample SAMN02715735, study PRJNA202380) | gut metagenome | biome: sheep rumen | host: Ovis aries | place: New Zealand: Palmerston North
CTCGATTAGTGCCCGTGGCAAGATGGAGATTTTTGGTATCATGCTCGACTCTCACACTGGCATATCGCTCGACAACATTGCAATGCGTGGATGCTCAGGAACCGTGTTCACAATAACGAAGCGCAGCACTCTTGAGCCCTTCTTCAAGCATGAGAATGTGAAGCTCATCATCTTGCAATATGGTGGTAATTCGGTGCCTTACATGAACACTGCCAAGTCGATACAGGGATATAAGAGCAGCATGATAGCTCAGGTGAAACTCTTCCAAGAGATGGCTCCTGATGCAAAGATACTCTTTGTGGGTCCTGCCGACATGTCGACCAACGTGAAAGGCGAGAAACAGACCTATCCGCAGCTTGAGCCCACAATTAAGATATTGAAGGAGGTGTGTGCCGAGACCGGTATCGCTTATTGGGACCTCTATGAGGCAATGGGTGGTCGCAACTCAATGCTCAAGTGGGTTGACAGTAATCTTGCTGGAAAGGATTACTTGCACTTCACCCGTGAGGGAGCCAGCAAGGTTGCCGATATGCTCTTTAACACCTACTTGATGTACTATCGTTTCTATTGCAAGCGTGTGGGGAAAACTCCCATGACCGCTGGTAACAGTAATGACTCAACCCAGCACAAATGATTTTTATAAAAAGAGGAAGGAATACAGTAAAAAGAACTATGAGAATGAGAAGATTTACAATACTGGCCATCACAATTATTGCTGCGGCAACGTGTTCGCTTGCGTGGTCGCAGGTGGATAGCTCGCTCTTTGTTAATTTAGCAACGACCAAAGCGTGTGTTAAGGTGAAAGAGTCGAAGCTCATCACATTTGATGGAAGCGAGGCCACACTTTTCCCATTTTTCAGGAAACTCAATGGCGTGCTGAGCAATGAGCGTGGCGAGGTTAACATTTGGCATGTGGGTGGTAGTCATGTGCAAGCTGGTGTGTTTAGTCACCAAGTGCGCCGCAACTTTGCACGACTGGTGAACGGTGGCAAGGCAAGCCGCACAATTATGTTCCCCTACAAGCTCATTGGGACCAATGGCCCTGATGGTTATAGGGTGAGTGGAACTGGCACGTGGACCAAGGCAAAGTGTACTGATCTCGATCCCAAGTATGATTTAGGGTTGAGCGGAATCACAGCGGTCACCACCTCGCCACAGGCAAGCGTGACATTCACTTTGAGCAATGATAGCACTGTCGACTGGTCGGTAAGAAATATTAAAGTGCTTGGTAATGGTTCGGAAGGAGTTTTGCCCTATATCGTTGCTGAGAACTCATCGGTGAAATGCAACCGCCAGAGCATTGATGGCGTGTTTGAGTTTGACTTGCCAGTTGAGTGCACCTCATTCACAGTGATGTTTCATGGCCTTGGCGATGGCAAGAGCTTTGAATTGCGAGGTGTGATTGCCAGCAATGAGCTTCCAGGAGTGAACTACTGGGCATCGGGGGTGAATGGTGCTGCCACCAGTTCGTGGCTTAAATGCTCGCTTCTTGAGCAGGAACTCAAGCAGGTTGCCCCTGACATGGTGATTTTTGGCATTGGCATTAACGATGCTCACACCACCAAGTTCAAGCCCGAGAAGTTCAAGGTCAATTATCAACTCATTATTGATAAAATAAAGCGTGTCAATCCCAATTGCCACTTCCTTTTTGTTACCAACAATGATAATAAGCTGAAGAAGGGAGTGAATCCTAACACCCAGCTCGTGGAGCAGGCGTTCATGGAACTTGCGCGTGAGAACAAGGGTTCGGTCTGGAATCTTTACAGGGTGATGGGAGGTTATGGCAGCTCGAGAAAATGGGTTGCCAGCTCGCTGATGAAGAAGGATCACATCCATTTCACGCGTGAGGGCTACAAGGTGATTGGCGACTTGCTGTATAACGCGATTATCCAAGAGTATTTTTACTGGAAGCACTAAGGTTCTAAATTCATGAAATGAAGCTACTATGCAAGAGCTGTTAAGATATATAGGTTCGGTGTTCTCGTTCAACCCAAACAGTCCACTGCTGTTCACGCAATTTCAGTTTTGGGCGTTCTTTGCACTGGTGTTTGCTGGTTTTGCCCTTGCCAAGCGTCGCCGGTTGTTGCGCAACAGTTATCTGTTCTTTGTGAGCCTCTTGTTCTATTACAAGACAAGCGGACTCTTTGTTGGGCTGCTAATTCTGGTTACCTGCACCGATTTCTTTATTGCTCAGGCCATCTATGGTAGCACTGTGAAGTGGAAAAAAAGAGCCTGGCTGGTGCTGAGTGTGACTATCGACCTCGGCATACTGTGCTATTTCAAATACGCTTATTTCTTTGCCGACATGGTTCACTCGATATTTGGTTTCCAGATGACGGTGAGCAATGTTGCAGCAAGTGCTGGTAATGCCATACTGGGCACCAATTTCTTTGATGCCGACCGCATTATCCTGCCTGTGGGCATTTCGTTCTATACCTTCCAGGTGATTAGTTACACAGCCGATGTTTACAAGGGCCTGGTGAAGCCTGTGCGCAACATACTTGACTTTGGTTTTTATGTAACATTCTTCCCTCAACTGGTTGCAGGCCCTATCGTGAAGGCCACCGATTTCATTCCACAGCTCTACAAGAAGTACAACTTGAGTCACCGCATGTTTGGCATCGCAGTGTTCTGGATTTTGAATGGTCTTATCAAGAAAATTGTGCTTAGCGACTATCTGGCGGTGAACTTCATTGACCGAGTGTTTGACAATCCACATCTCTTCTCGGGATTTGAGAACTTGATGTCGCTCTTTGTTTATTCGCTACAGGTTTATGCCGACTTCTCGGGATATACCGACATTGCAATAGGCCTTTCAATGCTGATGGGATTCCACTTGCCGATGAACTTCAATTCGCCCTACAAGGCCCTGAATTGTAGCAACTTCTGGAAACGGTGGCACATTTCACTGTCGAGATGGCTGCAAACTTACTTATATATCCCACTGGGTGGCAACCGTAATATTACATTTGGCACCTATTTTTGGATTATTGTCATCACGCTGGCCGCACTGGTGCTCAGTGGCAGCTGGTGGGTGGCAGCTGTGGTGCTAATCATCGCAATGATGGTGATTTACACAGCTTACCGCCATCCTGAGCGCCGCAAGAAGATTTATGCCAACCTTAACTCGATGATTACCATGTTGCTGGGTGGTTTGTGGCATGGTGCGAGTCTGAACTTCGTGATTTGGGGTGGCCTCAATGGAGTGGGAATGGTTGTGTATAAGTTCTGGCGTGATAATTCACCGTTGTGGCGTGTGGGTCTGTCGTTGATAGTGGTAGTAGTGCTTGCCATTCTCATTTGGCTTGTGCCCTCAACAGTGGCATTGTGGAATGTGCTGATTGTGTGCGCTGGCTTTGTAGCTGTGAGTGCAATTGTGCGCTGGCTCTATGGCAAGTATAACACTAAAGAGCGCAATCTCAAGTGGCTTGCCAATAGCTGGGCAATACTTGTTACTTTCACATTTATATCTTTCACGCGCTTGTTCTTCCGATCGGGGTCGAATCTTGATCCGGCAACAGCCAACGAGGTGGCATGGCGCACCGCCAAGTCGATGGTGCAGCAGATGGGCACTTCGTGGAACGTGAATGTGCTTGATGTGCTGTGGGGTTATCACAATGTGTTCCTGCTCTTTGTCATTGGCATGGTGATTCACTGGCTGCCAGTTAAGCTCAAGCGTCGTTACAGGCTCACATTCGCCAGCCTGCCCTTGCCAGCTATGGGCGCGATTGTGGTGGTGGCCGTGTTCTTTGTTTACCAATTTGTGACAGCCGAGATGCAGCCATTTATCTACTTCCAGTTCTAATTGGTAGAACTGTCTATTTCTAATTTATATAACTATGCTCAATTCTTGCAAACAATAAATGTGGGGGAATTGCGTTTTAAAGTTATGATAAAGAACTTACATTTTCTTCTTGTTGCTGCAGTGGCCCTTGTCGCTGTGGCTCTCACGGGTTGCATCAACGACGAGTTCTCGACCAGCAGCAGCGACTTGCTCACATTCTCGACCGACACTGTCAAGTTTGACACTGTGATTACTCGACAGGGAACTCCCACCAAGCAGTTCCTTGTTTATAATAAGGGAAAGAAAATGCTCAATATCTCGTCGATCAAGGTGGCTGGCGAGAGCAAAGGCCACTTTTTCCTTAATGTTGACGGAATGAAAGGTGATGAGTTTCATGATATTGAGGTGCGAGGTGACGACAGTATTTTTGTGTTTGTCGAGAGTCGTCTTGATCCCACTAATCAAGATGAGCCCGAATACTTGGAAGACAATATCGAATTTGTGACCAATGGCGTGACGCAGAAGGTAGCGATCACTGCTTGGGGCCAAGATGTGATAATTCTTAACGACACCACGTTAAGTGCGCCCACTCATCTCACTGATAGAAAGCCCTATGTGGTATATGGGACCCTTACTGTCGACACTCTTGTCAACGTTACAATCGACCCTGGTGCTACATTGCTGTTTCATGACAAAGCATCGCTCTTAGTGAAGGGAAGGCTCACAGCCAAGGGCACCCAAGACAAGCCTATCGTCCTTCGAGGTGATCGTCTCGATCATGTGGTGGGCGAGATTGGCTTCGACATCATGAGCGGGCAGTGGGATGGAGTGTACTTCAACTATGGTAGCTATAACAATGAGCTCAGTTTCGTGACAATGCGTGGCAACACTTATGGAATGCAGGTACTGAGCGATGACATGAGCAGGCGTTCGCTTCACTTGTTTAACTGCGTGCTTCACAATGCCACCTATGTCACCCTGATGGGTGTGAACGCATGGATTGATGCCGAGGGAACCGAGCTGAGCGATGCTGGAGTGGTGGTTGCCGACTTCTTGGGAGGCAAGCTCAGGTTTGCCAACTGCACTCTTGCTAACTACTATCTCTTTGCTGCTATCGAGGGTCCGATACTTAATTTGGAAACTACCTGGGAGGATGGTAGCGAGGCTGTGTTTGACGCCTATTTCGACAACTGCATTTTCTATGGAAACAATACAGCTGATCTCAATGTGAATGAGCTTGACGGACTTAATGTGTATCTGCGCAACTGCCTGCTCAAGAGCGAAGGCCAGGATGACGCTTGCTTCATCAACTGCGTGTGGGCTGCCGACCCCAAGTTCTACACTGAGCGTGAGAAGTATATTTTTGACTACAGGCTTCACAACGGCAGCGATGCCATCGCACGAGGCGACCGCTCGATGTGTCCTGCAAGTGCGCGCTACGACCGCTACGGGGTTGACCGTTTCGCCGCCGAGGGTCATGACATTGGGGCCTATGTTTGGGTTCCTGAACCTGATGCTGAGTAATTAGGCTTAGGACACGATATTTCCTTGACTCACATACCAAGTATAACAGCAATGCCCGATGAGTTGATTAGTTCTCTCATCGGGCATTGCTGTATGATTTACTGTTGCTTGTCGGTTGCTGGTTTTTTCTTTTTCTTGGGGCTCTTGTGATTTTTCGACATCTTGGCATATAGAGGATTGGGCTCATGCAGGATGTACTCACTGTAATAACTGATGATCAATGTGGTGAGTGGCAGGGCAATGATGAGCCCCACAAAGCCTAACACATAGCCCCATATTGACAGTGACAGGAACACAATGGCTGGATTGAGGCCCATCTGCTGCTTCATGATGCTGGGAATGAATACAAGGTCTTGAATTACTTGGCAGATGCAGTAGGCTGCAATGGTCCAGCCAAATAGTGACCAGAAGCTGCCGCCTGAGTCGACCGATGCCACCAGGCACAGGAATGCGGCGATGGGAATAGATGTGAGCTGGAGATAGGGCACCATGTTGAGCAGGCCAATGAAAAGGCCAAACACAATTGCCATGGGCAATCCTATTATCGAGAACTCGATGGCAAAGACAATTCCCACGAGCAGCGATACCATGGCTTGGCCACGGAAATAGCGGCTCATGGTGAGCTCCACATCGTTCATCACCTTGAAGGTGATGCGACGATACTTGGCAGGGATTGCCGCCTTGAAGCCACGTGTGATCTTGTCGTAGTCAAGGAGGATGAAGAACATGTACATGAGCACGAGCAACAGGGTGACAAAGCTCAAGAGCACGCTCATGGTTCCACCCAGCACGCTCCAGGTGCCGCTGGCAACGTTATTGAGCACGTCCATCCATTGCTCCTTGGTTAGCAGTCGTTGCCACTGTGTGATGTCGAAGTTTTCGCGCAGGAAGTCGTGCACCGCAGCAGGGATGTGTGGAATCTTGAACGATGTCTTGGCGTAGGTGGCAAGCATCTTTGTCATCTCGCTCACCTCATTGGCGATATAGGGTATGAGCCACCACAGCGCCAGTGTGATTGCGGCCACAGTGATCGCAATGGCCAGTATTGAGGCTAGTGCGCGGCCTTTTAGCTTGAGGGTCCTCTGCAGCCATTCAACCAGCGGGTTGAGCATGTAGGCCAGCAATCCTCCCACCACAAAGGGCAGCAGGATGCCACTCAAGTAGTCAATGGCCATGATGGCTGCCACAATGCATATTATTGATATTATTAACCTGGTGATGCGGTCCAGGTCGTAGCGCTTGCGTGTTTCGGTAGTTTCCATTTCTTTTTCTTGGCTCGTTGTTTATTCTTTTTCTGCAAAATTAGTGCAAACCTAGCGAAATACAAAATTTATTTGACTTTTTCAGGCGAAGCCTAATTTATCCAAATAGTAAATTTATTTGAGTTTTCCCGAATGTGAAATAGTTAGTTTTTTTGATTGGGGTGTTGTGAGGATGAATATAATTTAATAACTTTGTGGCACAGCGAATGTTCAGCTTTATTTTATCTGTTTTTTCATGGAAGTTGATTCACTATCAATTAGGATTTTGGGCAGTGGCACGAGCACGGGTGTGCCTCAGCTTGGTTGCCAGTGTGAGGTGTGTCGCTCAAGCGACCCTCGTGACAAGCGATTGCGCCAGTCGGCGTTAGTGACCTGTGGTGGAAAGAACATCTTGATAGACTGCGGTCCTGATTTCAGGCAGCAGATGCTTGCCTGTGGCTCACCTCACATTGATGCGTTGCTGCTCACTCACATTCACTATGATCACATTGCTGGCCTTGAGGAGTTGAGAGGATTTGGCGACCTGCCCATCTATGCCAGGGCCGATGTGATTGACGCGCTGCACAAGCGCCTTGCTTACTGCTTTGCGGAGCATCCTTATCCTGGAGTCCCTCATTTCAAGCTGATTGAGATTGATGATGTTCACCCGCATGAGTGTGCTGGTATTACAGTTGAACCCATACCTGTGATGCATTACAGGTTGCCAATCTTGGGATTCAGGATTGGTCCCATGGCTTATATCACGGATTGCAAGTCGATTGGTGAGAGTGTGGTGGAGCGACTCCAAGGCATTGGGCTACTGGTAATCAATGCACTGCGCATTGAGCCACACTTGTCGCACCTATCGCTTGCTGAGGCACTTGAGATTATTGAACGTGTGCAACCTGGGAAGGCTGTGCTCATTCACATGTCGCACGGCATTGGGCTGCATGCCGAGGTGTCGAAGTTGCTGCCGCCTAATGTGCAGTTAGCTCATGATGGGATGGTGGTTAATGTTGTGGCTGACAACCGCTGACGCACGGCCTCGAAAAGAAGGATGGCGGTGCTTACCGAGACGTTTAGTGAGTCGAGTTCGCCACGCATTGGGATGCGGATGTGGGCTGTTGCAGCGTCACGCCATGGTTGGGTGAGACCAGTTGACTCGGTGCCCATGATGATTGCTGTGGGTCCACGCATTGAGGTGTTGTAATAGAGCTCGCTGTCCTGCAGCTGGGCGGTGAGAATGTTGATGTTGTTTTCTTTTAAGAAACTGATGCACTCCTGGCTGCTACATGTCAGGCATGGCACGGTGAAGATTGCTCCTAATGAGCTGCGGATGAGGTTGGGATTGTAGAGGTCGGTGAGCGGGTCGCACACAATCACTGCAGTGGCCCTGGCGGCATCGGCGCTGCGAAGCACCGCACCAATGTTGCCAGGCTTCTCCACGCCCTCGAGCACCACAATGAGAGGATCGTCGCCTAATTCAATGTCGCTTAGCGATAATAGCCTTGGTCGGGCAATAGCAATAACGCCCTCGGTAGAGCCACGATAAGCAATCTTGTCATAGATCTGCGAAGTGACCTCGATGAGTTCATAATGGGCAGTTTGTAGCTTATTGATGTCGAAAAGGGTGGGGCAGTAGAACACTGTCTCGATAGTGAAACCAGCCTTGACACAGTGCTGCAGCTCTCGTGCCCCTTCGATAACGACACGGTTTTGTGAGCGTCGCTGCTGTGAGTGTTGCTGCAGTGCCATGAGTTGTTTTATCCTGGGGTTCTGGGTGCTAGAAATGAGTAGTGGTGCCATTGTGATTGCTATTTTTTTACAAGGTTACAAAAGTAATAAAAAATATTGTAATAACTACGCTGGTTGGGTCATTTTGATTGCAGGTTAAGGCGCATGAACTGGTAAAATATCTAAAAAAGTGTAATTTTTTATCGTTTTTTGCGTTTCTATTTATATCTTTGCAAATCAATGTTCTACTGCGAGTAATGAAGTTGAAAATTAATCCGACACATATAGTTGTTAAGTGGGCACTTGTGTTGTGCTCTTTATTGTGGTGCTGGCACTTTGAGTGTGTTGCAGCGCCCGATCCTGATGAACCTGGGCCAGCGATATATAATGCAGCGATTAACTATCCTGGAGGCCCTAAGGACACAATCGATGCTCAACTGAAGAAGCTAAGCGCAGGGGCTTGGCTGATGATTGATGCCAAAACAGGCGAAGTGCTGAGCAGTAAGAATCCCGACAAGCGCATGTATCCTGCAAGCATGACCAAGATGATGACATGCATCCTGGCTTGCGAGAGTGGCAGACTGAATGAGACGATCACGATTAGCGCAAGTGCGGCAGCGACCCCCTATGCACATTCAAGGCGTGGGCAACGCTACAAGCTTCACGACCTGCTTTACCGTGTGATGCTACAGAGCGATAATGGTGCTGCTCATGCAGTGGGGGAGTTCTTGAGCAATGACTCGGTGACTTTTGCAATGATGATGAATGAGAAGGCAAGGCAACTGGGCATGAATTCAACTAATTTTGTTAATGCTCACGGCTTGCCCGACGATAATCATTACACAACGGCAAGTGACATGATGACATTGATGAAATATTGCATGCGCAACCCAATTTTTGCCGAGATTGTGTCGAATGCCACTCGTGATATTAAAACCCTCTCGGGCACTCCGGTTCACCTGAAGAATACGAACAAACTTTTTGGGCGTTATGATGGATGCATTGGAGTGAAAACGGGTACTACTCGTGCTGCTGGAGGATGCTTGGCATCGGCAGTGGCACGCAATGGGATGAAGATATATTTGATTATCATGAAATGTGAGCCTGCACGGCGGCGCACCGATGAGTCGATAGTGCTCTATGACAAGGGATTTGAAATGCTCAAGGAATTTGGCAGGAGCAGGAGCAACAGCTTGGGTCGAATGCGATCACATGGCAATAAGAGCGATAATCGCAGTGTGCCTAATGTGCGACGCCCTAAGAAGAACAGCCCTAATCATGATGAACTAATCAGGCATCAGCATGAACATGTGCCATTCAAGAGAGGGAATTAATTCCCTAATGCCGAGAGCAACTACAAGCCATCATATCTCTAAATTGTGATAATGATGGCTTGATTTATTTTGGAGAGGGGATTATCAGTTTCAAAATTCGGGCACCGGTTCAAGCATGCGTTGGGGCGAGGTGGTCTTCTTCTTCGTCTTGTCGGTGTTTTTCTTCTTAGTTGTTTTGTCTTTTTTAGTGTTGCTCTTCTTTGACTTGCTCTTTGTTGCTTGTTTGGATTTGTCGTTCTTGGTGCTACCTTTCTTGTTAGTGCCCTTGTTGGTTTTCTTTTTTTTGTTATTTTTCGTTGTGGTGACTTTGGTCTTGCTTGCTTCTTCTACATATTCATTAATCTGCTTCTGTGTAGTGGCATCGACATTGTCGGTTGTGCACTTGCGTTCAATGAACACGGCCGCAATGAGAATAATGATGAGTGCCACAATCAGCCATGCGCCTGTGCGCTCCTGCTTTGACATAGCGAAAAAATCAGATATTTTGCTCATGATGTTGAACTGAAAATTAACATAAAGTGTTCACTACCTGCAAAAATAGGAAGAAATGGTCAAATTTTGAATACTTTTTGTCGTTTTTTCGAAAAAAAGCACTGTTTACGATTATAATTAATGAAAAAACCACTATCTTTGCAAGGTTTTTCTGGATAATAAGGATTGGTAATTTACATAGAAGAGGAACATGAAAAGACTAATTAATCTACTCCCATCAGGTTTTTTTTCGGTTATAGCAACAGTGCTAGTAGTGTACTGCTTGCTGGCACCATCTTCGTCGATTTCGGGAGGGTTGTTAGAACTCTTCAGTTTCAAGTATGGCGATAAGGTTGTACACTTGATATTGTTTTTCTTCTTGAATGCGGCCTATCTTTACGACTACACTAAGTTAAAGAATCCCCACCACACAAGGCTCAACAAGGAGCTTGCCATCACCACTCTTGCATCTTCAATTGGTTTGCTCACCGAGGCAGGGCAACTGGCGATGGGGCTTGGCCGCAATTTTGATGTGCTTGATATAGTTGCCGATGTCGTCGGTGCACTTCTTGCATTTGCTGTAATGCATTGGGGAGGAGGGCATGTGCTGCGCAAGTATCTATTCAACGTTAGGCGTCGTAGTCGTAGTGGCAGGAAACATCGTCACCACCATCACCACCATCATCAGGAAGATTAAAAAGGATATCCAATGGCAATGTGCAGCGCCAGGCCATCAGTGAATTTTGGAATGTTGAAATAACCCTTTCGGCCAGTGTCGTAAGGCGCATGAAGGGCAATACCCAAGTCGGCTCGCAGCACTATCATACCCATGTCGAAGCGCAATCCCAGGCCAGTATTAAGTGCTAGCTCTTTGAAGAAATTCTTGGCTGAGAGCTTGCCACCAGGGCGCAATTCATCCTCCCGTAGCAGCCACACATTTCCAGCATCAACAAACACAGCTCCCTTTAGGTAACCCATTAGCGGAAAGCGGTATTCCCAGTTGGTTTCAAACTTGAAGGTACCAGTTTGGTCGTAGAAGTAACTGCGATCGTTATAATCAACATGATAGCTACCCGGTCCCACCGATCTAACGGCAAATCCTCTGAGCGAATTGGAACCACCTATGTAGAACTGCTCCATGTAAGGCACTTCGCTTGCGTTGCCGTAGGCATAGGCTGCGCCCACCATAACCCTGCCCACAATCTTGTGTTCACCCACAAGTGAGCGTGTCCACACAAGTTGAAGCTGGCCCTTTATAAACTGTGAGAAATAGGTGTTCATTATGTGCATGGTGCCCGGTTCTGCGCCAAAGGCTCTCCACAGGCAGTAAGCAATATTGCCTGCTTCGGTAGCAGTGATTGATGCCATAATGTTGTTGCGCCCGAAAGAGCGGTCAAAAGTATAGGTGTAACTCATCTGTGGGATGAACACATCTTGGAAACTCTGGGCGACTGCACGGTTGTGAAAGTAGGCCGAGTCGAATGCTGCAGTGGTGCTCAATAAGTTGGAGTAGGTGATCTTGAGCGGAGTGAACTTGTGTTGTGAATACTTGCGCGAATGCCACTCCCAGGTCATCTCGGTACTCACACGTGCCATCTTGAAAAACTTGGGCCTGTTGAGGAACTCTCCGCTTACCGAGAATCTGGTCCAGTTGGTGTAGCGACGAGCTCGATCGATAAAGCGGGGAGCAAGAAGCCGGGGGAAAGCGAGACTCACATCGAGTCCTAATTCATAACTGTTGAAGTCGCTACTTTTGTAGGCACTGCCCTTGCCGGTTTGCCATTCATAGGATGCTGTGAGGTCGGCACTGAGTTGCTCGGCGCCGCCAAATATGTTCTTGTGCTTGATTCCCACACCGAGGCCTGGTCCAATAAAACTGTTGGTTTTGGTAGTGCCTTTAGCTTCCACTTTGACCTCGATGGGCTTGTCGAGAATGCAGTTAATGTATAAGTCAACTACTCCATAACCATCGTCGCGCACCGAGTCGTTAGTCACTACTTGCATGTTGATGTTGCTAAAAATGCCAGTACGTGCCAAGTACATTTGAATCAGGTCCATGTTTCCAACCCTGAACGGACGCCCTTTTCTCCATCTGATGCACGAGGGAATGAGCTTGTCGTCGAGGTGGATAGGTTGTTTCTTGATAACGATGCAGTTGCGTGCGACAGTGGTGTCGGGTGTGCCTCCGCCATTGAAATCTTCGACAGTGACATAAACATCGCCTGCCAGGTAACGTGTTGAGGCTTGGTTGGGCACATTGGCCGACTTCACCATTTGCATGTTGATCACCCGTTTTTGTGTCACGCTGTCGGCCAGATATTCGATATATTCAGGTCTGAAGTAGTAGTAACCACGGTTGCGCAGCTCATTGGCAATGGTTATTCTCACGGCATTAAGCGAGTCGGTGCAATAACGGTTTCCAGTCTTGAAATAGGTGTCGGCTATTGCTGTTGAATCGATTAGGTGGTCAAGCGTTGACTCTACATCAAGATAGGTGATTTTGCCTAAGGTGTAGGGGGCCTTCACGTCAACATCGTAGATTATTTTTGCCTTTTTGGGGTTGTTCTTGCTGTATTCAAGACTATAGCTTGATTTGGAGTCGAAGTAACCATTGTCATGTAGCAACTGGTTAATCATGTTGACACGTGTTGCTGGGCGCACTCTGCTAATGAGCACGGGCTTTGCCACAAGTTTCTTGTAGAGCCAGCCTTTAATGCCTTTAGAATTTTCATCCCAGTGATTGTATACCCAAAGCCCTATTGGAAATGGGGTGCGGTAGTAGGGTGAATAGAGCGGATTGTTGGGCTTGACGTTGATCGATGAGAAAATTTGGTCTTTCACGCTGGCCTCAATCTTAACACTGTCGAGTTCGTTGTATTGCACCTTCTTCACGCCGGTGTAAAGCACCTCGTCGTCGGCAAGGCGGCTTGTGGTGGAGCACGCGGTTGCTGCGGCAATAAGAGTTGTGAGAAGTAATATTTTAATCAGAGTCTTTATCATGTGATGATTGTATTCTACGGAGTGGTTGTGGATTGCTCCTGATTGATTACATCGTGGTTAACGGTGCCGGGGGTGGTCATGGGTTTTGGCGACTTTTTAAGCCACTTGAATAGGTCACCTAACGATGAAATCTTATGTTTCATTACAAAGCTGATGCCAGTAACGGTTATTTGACCCTCAAGAACACTCTCAATGTCCTTATGGCGGAACAGGCGCAAGTAGCGGCTGCCGCTTGGATTGAGCAGATATTCAAAGGAAATGTCGCTGATGAGGTTCTGTGAGAAGTTTGTCTCACTGCTTGCCTCGGTTGAATATTCTCCGCCCACTGCAATCTTGAAGCGGTCGCCAAACAGCGACTTCGACAAGCGATAACTGTAACTGGTCTCGGTGCGACCGCCATGCTCTAAACTGCCTTCGTATTGGTTGATTCCAAACGAGACGTCAATACCTTTAAGGTTATTGGCCGCCCAACTATTGATTTGTGATTGCAGGAACGAGAACAGTGCTCCAGTAGTTGAGAACTCACCAGTGGTCTTGGTGCCCGAGTAAGAGTTGTAGAGCAGCAGGTTGATGGCTGCCTGCGAGCGTTGAGTGTCGGTCATCGTTTGCAAGTCACTTTCAACGGCGGCATCATTCTTGGCTGTCAGGTCAAACTTGAGATCGATATTGCTGAGTGAGTTCTTGAACATTGCGTTGATGTCAAAGTCAACCAATCGCGAGCCGTTGCCATCGTTGTTTTGAACGCTTGTGCGCACACTGTGCTTGGCTTCAAGATTAAGGGCAGGGTTCATCATGTCGCCATTCCAAGTGATGCTGCTGCCTTCGAGAATATTGAACACTTTCTGGCTAATAATAGGTGGGGTGTAGCGCACAGTGCCATTACTTATCACATAAGTGCCAGTGAGGTTGTCCTTGCCTGCAATGTCAATGCTATATTTTAGGTTGCCCTGGCCATCGATGTTGACACGGTCTTTACCTTCGGGTTGCAAGAAGGCATTGATCTTTGCGCCTTTCTGGATATCAACATCAACAAGCATTGTCGTTGCCGAGGCTGTGCTGCCACCAGTGATGATGGTTTCGTTGTTTCCCACTGTGTCATTTGGATTGATAAAGGTGACCATGCCTTGTGTAGCGCTATTGCTGGCAATGGTGCTGATTTCGTCCTGCATTACATAAGTGATGTCCGACCCCGATAATAGCTTAGCGTCAGCATTGATTGAGGTGAGATTGTTTCTCATCTTGAGGTTGCCATCAATATCAATGAATCCTTTGCCAAATATCTCGGAATAAGGTTTCTGCTCACTGCCGAAGAACTGAATGTTCTTGCCCTTAATGTCAAGATCCATTTTCATGTTGTCGATTGAAGTGAAGTCGACAACGCCATTGAGTAGGGCTGGCTCGTCATTGAGGCCGTAAATTTTGTAGTTGACAAAATCGATGGTGTTGTCAATGACCTTGATGTGGTCGTCACACAACCGCAGTGAGCTACCGTAGCGAGGCAGTCTCACGAATGCCGAGTCGCCCACTAAGTAGCCGTTCATGATTGGGTTGTCCATGCTTCCAGTAACATCCATCTTGCCATTGGCATTGCCAGTGAGCATTACCATGTGTCCTGGAATGAATGCCGATACTTTCCTCAGCGGGAATCGGTCGAGTGTCAACGCCAGGTTGAGGGGGCTTGTCGAGGTGCTATCATTGAGTGAACCATAGGCCACAGCCACATTCGAACCGTCAACGTTGAGCTGTGCATTGAGTTGTGTGCTTGATGTTGATGGGTCGATGGTGAGGTTGGTGTTCATCTTCATGTCGCCAAGTTTGCTGCCATTGTAGGTGAAGCTTGATAAAGCCACATCACCCACACCCTCGAGGTTGCGACCGTCGTATGAGAATTCCATGTCGGCATCAAGCACGCCACTCATCTCTTTGAGCGAGGGTATCATGTTGGTCCACTCCTCGATGCGCACATTCTTGATATTGGCAAGGATGTTCTGCTTGCCCACCTCTTGCAATGGACCGGTGCGCAATGTGATTAGGCTTGAGTCGCTCTCTAGCGAGAGGTCGGCCTCTAAGCGCTTGTAGCCCATGTCCATTCTCACGTAGTTGTCGTCATTTATGTTCCATTTCCTGTAGGCTACAACAGCTTGCTTAGGCATGAAGGCAAGGTCAAGAATCGAGTCCTGCAGGTTGGCAATGACCCCAAGGTCGTAGCCCACTTCTTTCTTTATGTTTTCTTGCCTTAGCATCATGTTGACCTGCGACTTGGTGGCATAGCCCTCCACGTCAACCCTTGCCATCTCGTCCCAGGTGCCCTTGCGGTTGTTCATGTGAGCATTGAAACCAATCTTATTGTCGGCCTCAATGAGGCTGACATTGAGGGTGTCGATTGCTTTGTTTCCAACGCTTAATGATGAAGCATAGGCATGAGCTTTAAGGGTGCTGTCGTTAGTCATTGTCAAGTCCACATCCCTGAAGTCAACGTCCCATCGGCCCAGGAATCGCTGAATGAGACCATTTGACCCCATCTTCACGTTTAGGTCAAATTCAGGCAGAGCGTCTACAATTTCATTGGCATCAAGGCTCATTTCCTTGTATTGACGTTGAGCGATGTCGGCACAATTCTTGAAGCTATTGATAAAGTAGTCAATGCTGTGTGGTGCATTGAAGTCGATGCGGGTTGTCTGCTCATTGTAGTAGGCCGAGATTGAATTGTTGGTAGTGTTCAATCTCAGGTCGGTCTGCTCCGATAATATCTTCTCACCATTGTAGTTCCAGTCGAGGTTGGTGAGTTGCATGTTGGCATTATAGGTTTTTGTCTTGATGTTGAAGTCGCCTTGCAGGTCAATGTTGCCTTGGCCATCGCATGGAATGTCGAGCACCTTGAGTGCTTGTAGGTCAAGATCACGCACATTGCCTGTGAGGTCGATAGTGTAGTGGTCGCCATCGATGGTTCCCGAAGCGTCGGCATACACGTCGCAATTGGGATTGGTCGAGTTGATGTGAGCATCATAGCGGTTACCATCGAGATAAACGGTGCCCGAGAGGTTCTCAAACACTTGATTGTTATATTCCACACTTCCCAGGTCGACTGTTGCGTCAATTTTAGTGCCTCGCTTGAGGAAGTCAAATTTCTCGCCGCGTGCTTTCACCTTGGCTGTTAATTTTCCAATATTCAGGTCGGGGGCAAATTCATCAACAGGGAACGAGTGGGCATCGGCATCGATGTCGTAGCGTTGGGTCTTGGGGTCGAATGAGCCATTGGCCCTCAGTGTGCCGCGGTTGCGTGCATTGACATTGGCATCGAAGTGGGTTCCATTGAGCTTAACATCAGCATCAAGATTGCGATAATGCTTGCCGGCATAATCGATATCACCAAGCTCTACCTTAGCGTCAACGCTGGTGTTGCTCGACAGGAAGTCGAAACCGTGACCACTGGCTTTGACATGGGCAGTAACATTGTTCACATCAAGGTCAGGAACGAGCTTTTTTACTGGTAGCGACTTGGCTGTTGCATCAATGCTGTAAGTGTCGCTATTGAGCGAGTAGGACCCCTTGCCAGTGAGGCTGCCTCCCGACTTGAGTCGCATGTCAACATCGCCAGCAATGAGGTCGGGTGAATACTTCACGTTGCCTTTAGCTTTCATGGGAAGCACTTTGAATTTCTGTTGCAAGTTCTTGTCGAGGAAAGCTTTTGTGGCAAAATCCACGTTGGTGATGTCGGCATCAAAGTTCACATCGGCCTGCATCTTCTTGGGATTAGTGATGTTTTTTATTTTACCGCTCACGCTGCTCTTGATGCGCCCGGGCATGTCGATATAGCCATCTTTCACGCCTAAATCTTGTCCGTTCCAGTCAAGGTCGCCCTTAACCTTCATCGATTTCACGTCAAGCTTCTTCTGCAGGTCTTTGTCGAGGAATGACTTTGCAATGTCGGTATTTTTCATGTCGGCATCCACTTTCACCTTAGCCTGCATTTTGCTGGGATTGGTGATATTCTTGATGTTGCCACTCACGTTGGCATTGATGTGACCTGGAATGTCGACGTGGGCATTCTTGACATCGAGGTTGCGTGTGTTGCCCTCAATGCTCCCTTTCACCTTGATGGGTTGCTTATTGGGGATGCTTTTCAGGTCCTTAGCCAGTGCTGGCATAGCCTGAGTGACTTCTCGCACATCGATTGAGGCGTCGGTCGTCATCTTCACTGTGCCTGTGGGCTCGCCACTAAGCAGGCTCATGTCGGCCTTGCCATCAAGCTTGATAGAGCTATTCTTTGTTTTCACTGCAAAGTCCTCAAGCCTGATGTCCTGGCTGTTGATGTCGACCTTGCCATGTGCATCGTGAACTTCAAGTCCACAACGTTCGGTTGCTTTCAGATTTTTAACGTCGACCGACACCACACTCTTGCGGTTGTAGAAGTCGCGAACTCCAAAGTTCACATCTTTCACTTGGATGTGATTCATATCGAGACCAGCTCCTGGCTTTGCGCCCACCTGTGCATAGGTGGCTTTCCCATTGGTGAGACGGAGGCTGTCGCCCCTCACCGTCCATGGCACAGTGTCGGGGTAGAGTGGTGGAATCTCGGGTGCGACAGGATGCTCGCGGTCGTAATTCTGTGCCCATTCAGGCGAAGGATAAGAGTAGTTGCAATCAACGTCGTCAACACCAAGATACTCAGCATCGACGGTGTGAGCCCCAGTGTCGACAATGCCATTCTTGAGTTCGGCATGCTGCACATGTGCAGTGAGCTTGTCGATTGTGGGAAGCATCTCCATTGTGTAATCAACATCGTTGAGAGTCAAATGCTTTGCTTGAATTAGCCATGGGGTGCTGCCCTTGGTGGTGTCTTGCTCTTGAACTTTCTTGTAGGGGAACATGGTGAGATGCACTTTGCCACCAGTTAGTGCTCCATCAAGCACTTTTATCTCATTGTTGTCAAGATCAACGTCGGCACCAGTCAACTTGCAGTGTTTCACATCGGCACTTAGCAGCATCGACGAGTCCTTGCTCACTAAGCGATACTTACCCTCAGTCAATTCGGCGCCGTCAATCTTGAAGCGCTTGTCGAGCAATGGGCGCACTGCCACACTGCCAGTGAAATTCTTGGCAACAACCATTGTGTCGCCATTCTCATCGAGAAGTTTTACGTCGTCGAGACTTATGTCAAGAGGGAACTTAATCAATATCTTGCCAACGCTCAAGTCCATGCCAGTCTTGTTTTTCACGTAGGAGCAGGCTATGTCCTTGGCCTTGTTTTGAACCCAGGGTATGTACATGGCAACTGGCAGCAACATGATGAGTAATATCACAATGCCAATAGTCCAAGAGGCTATTTTGCCAATTCTATTTGTAATGCCCTTGCTCAAGTTTTTAAGTTTTGATAACCAGTAAAATAATAACTAATTTAATATAATAATTATTTAATTAGCTGCATTAAACTGCAAATGTAATCAAAATCTTTTTATCTTATGAAATTTTTTAATTTAAATTTAATTTAGTGATACATTTTTCTGTTACCATCGACTGCGGAAAGGCAGTTATGAGCCTCACGGCCCTGCTTTTCGAGCAACGACTCTTCAACTGAACTAATGCACAAAAGAGAAAACACCTGAAAGCCGTCACATTCAAGCCACTTCTTGGCATGATGCACAGTCAAGTGAAAGATATTGACTCCCACTTGAGATTAAATTTATGCCTATTGTATTGGTTGGGAATGTGTGTCTAAATTATGCCATTCATCATAGCATAGAACGAGAGACCTGAAACGCTCTTGATGCCGAGCTTGGCGGTGATGTTCTTGCGGTGGGTGAGCACGGTGTTGATGCTGATATTCAGTTGTTGCGCAATCTCCTTGTTGATCTTGC
>AUXO011225716.1_pt1 | contig 18945 bp, 17 predicted proteins | sample 768731 | NCBI WGS metagenome assembly AUXO01 (sample SAMN02715735, study PRJNA202380) | gut metagenome | biome: sheep rumen | host: Ovis aries | place: New Zealand: Palmerston North
AAATGTGATAAAGAAATTAGGCAGAATAAGAAGGAGCAAGTTAAATGATTGAGAATAATAAGAAGCAGGTGAATGAGTTTTTGCGCTGTATTAGTAAATTAACACCTGTGGAATTTATTGGCCTTGCCAAGATCATGAACGTAAGCATGGTCGTAGATAAGGGAAGCAATAGGGGAGTCGAACCGGAAGAAGTTAGTGGCGAACAAATAGATACGGGGTGCGATAGTTGTAGAATTGAATATGAAGACGAAGATGGCGCCCCTGCCATGGAAAACAGTGATAAGCCGCAGTATAAGGATTCACAGGTTATCATTGAGGAAATGGTGGATAAGTTTGTTAGTTGGAATCGCATGAAGCGTCGAAATTTAATGAAAATTTTGCGCAGTGCCGCAAAACGAGATAATAAATAAGGGGGAATTATGGGGTTAGCACCTAATTTGGGCCGTAGAAAGAGAGACTTTCTGTTAAAGGAATGCTCGGTATGCGGCCAGAAGAGTGGACCTGATAATTTTGCCCCAATTAAATCTATTTTTTATCCAGATGGCGTCCTTCCCATATGTAATACGTGTGTAAAGCAGTATTTAAATGATAATAATTGGGAATGGGATAGCGTTGATCGTTTATGTCAGATGGTAAATATTCCTTTTGTACCTAAAGAATGGGAGAAGTTGAAGCAGTTAAGTGGAGATGATGTATTTCCTAAATATGCAGAGATTTTTCTAGGTGAGGAATATGACAGAATTGGTTGGGGCGAGTATTATCGGGAATTCCGTAGACTGCGCGAAGCCAATGATTTAGAGCGTGAGCTTCCGCTAATAGATGAAGCAAAGCGTAGTAAACAACGTGAGCGCTGGGGTCACAACTATGATGATGAAGCTTTAGACTATTTAGATTCATTATATAATGGTTTGATCTCAACACAAAATGTTAATGGCGCGCTGCAGTTAGACCAGGCTTTAAAGATTTGTAAGATTTCTTATGAAATTGACCAACGAATTGCTGAAGGTGGCGATTTTGATAAACTTTTGGCATCTTATGACAAATTAGTTAAGACCGCTGAATTTACACCTAAAAATGTTAAGAATTTAAATGATTTTGACACTACGGGTGAGTTAATTCGTTGGATGGAAAAGAAGGGATGGCGCAATAAGTTTTATGACAATGTTACTAGAGACATTGTTGATGAAACGATCAAGAATTTCCAAAACTTTAATCAGCGACTTTATGTGAATGAAAGTGGCATTGGTGAGGAAATTACACGTCGTATTGAAGCTTTACAAACAGCAAAAGAATTAGAATCTTATTATGATACAGATAAATCTTATGACTTAGACAGATTTGATAATTCTGGTTATGAAGATTTGTTTAATGATAATGAGGACGATTTTAATGCAACTTTAGATACGGGGGTAGGAAATGAGTAATTTAGAACTTTCTACCTCCCGTACTTTATTCAGTGATAATGATATCCAGCGCGGGGAACGCGATGGTTATATCATTGATAAAGGTGTTGTACTTAATGAAGAATATTTAGAGGAACATTTTGATGCATTAGGTGAGATGTTTAATGAATGGACGGCTTATCCGGATGTTTATCTTGACCTCATTAGACCAGAAAATGAGGAGTTCACCTTATTCTTCTTTCAACGTATCTTATTGCGCGCCATTATGCGTTATGTAAGTATTTATATTACTGCGCCGCGTGCTTTTTCTAAATCTTTTATTACGATACTGGGGATGATTTTACAATGTATTTTCATTCCTGGTACTAAACGCTTTATTTGCGCTCCTAATAAAAACCAGTCGGCGCAAATTGCAAAGGAAAAAATTACTGAGATTTATACACATTGGCCTCTACTGCGCAAAGAAGTTATTGGCGGTGACATTTCAGATATGCCAGGCAATTTTGGCAAAGATTATGTTACCTTAAAATTTAGGAATGGCTCACAGTTTGACATAGTTGGCGCCCTGGACAGTCAACGTGGTGGTAGACGACATGGCGGCCTAATCGACGAAATACGTGACCATGAAGAACAGCCAATTAATGAAATTGTTCTTCCTTTAATGAACGTTTCTCGTAGATTACCGGACAATACTGTTAATGAGAAGGAACCAAATCAGCAAGTCATTTGTATGACAAGTGCTGGAGTAAAGACTTCCTTTGCATATGACAGATTAATTGATACTTTTGAAAAGGCTATTATTGAGCCAAATACAACTTTCTGTATGGGATGCGATTATCGTGTCCCCGTTATGCATGGTCTCGTTGATCGCAAGTTTATCAATGACTTAAAGATGTCCCCATCTTATAACGAAGAGTCGTTTGCGCGCGAGTATTTGAGTTTATGGTCTGGTTCAAGTAATGATTCTTGGTTTAATTATGATAAGTTACAAAAGTATCGTAAATTAAAAAATCCGGAGACGCACGCAAAATTTAGAGCTAATGCAAATCAGTTCTACTTATTATCAGTAGATGTTGGGCGAATCCATGACCAATCGGTCATTTCTGTATTCCGAGTAAATATCAATCAGCAAGGTCGTTATGGCGCGACTTTGGTAAATATCTTGGTCATTGGACGCAATGCTACAAGTAAGATGTTTGCCCAACAAGCTATTGATATTAAAAAACAGATTGCGGCCTTTCAAGCACAAGAAGTGGTCATTGATACTAATGGTCTTGGTGTTGGTTTAGCTGATGAAATGATTCAACCTCAATATGATGAATTTGGTAATTATTATCCTCCTTATGGTTTTATAAATGATACTACTTATCAGCAAGTTCAACCAAGAGACGCAATTTGTATTTTATATAGTTTAAAAGCGAGTGGTCCTTTAAAGTCGAAAATACACAGTAATGCCTATGCGAGATTATCAAGTGGTAGCGTACGATTTTTAATTAAAGAACAAGAAGCAAAATCTGCTTTATTGGCTACTCAAGTAGGTCAAAAAATGACGGTTGAAGAACGTGTTAAACGTTTAATGCCGCATGAGATGACCACTAAATTATTTGAAGAAATGGCTAACCTGCGTCTGAAAAGAGCAGGTTCTACTGGAGATATAGTTCTTGAACAAATTAATAGTCGTTATCCAGACGATAAATATATGTCGTTTGCTTATGGGTTATGGCGCATTAAAGAGTTAGAAGAAGAACAATCTCAACGCAGACGGCGCCGGAGCGGTGTAAGTCGAAAATTAACATTCTATACGGAGGGCGCAAATGGCTGAAACCATTGAAAAACCAAATTTTTCAAGTGAATTTGCTAAAATTAAAGACCGCTTAATTGCTACTAGTGCGACCTCATTTAATTCTTTCCCTTATTATGAGCGTACGTTTTCGAGACACAGAAAATATACGGCCGAGGACGTAGAGCGCATTTTAGAATCTGGTTCTTTAACCGCAGTACAAGAGTTATCACGTTATTTTTATCAGACTGATGGTTATTATCGGCAGATTATCAACTATTATGCTGATCTTTTAAAGTATGTAGGTGTACTTATTCCCTCTCCAAATTTCGGTACATCTCTCTCCACAAACTACATACAAAAAAGATATTATCGTGCATTAGATTATGTTGAAGAAATGCATTTGCCGATCTTCCTTCAAAATTGCGGTTTACGCATTTTAATTGATGGCAGTTATTATGGCATTATAACCAGCACTGATAAGGATCAGTTCGTGGTGATGGATTTACCATCAAGCTATTGTCGGACACGGTTTAAAGATATATATGGTAATGATGTATTAGAATTTAACGTTAGTTATTTCAATACCATTGTTATCAAGGCTGATCGTGAAGCAGCTTTAAAATTATATCCCAAATCAGTTCGTACGGCATATGCGAAATATCAACAAGGAAAATTAACAAATCCCTGGGTTCCTATTTTGGATTCTGTTGGTATTTGTTTCCCATTCCCTGGCAGTAATCGTCCGCCTTTTGCATCTTTAATTGCAGCAGTATTGGAATATGATGCGGCGGTTGATCGCAACAATGCGCGCGATGCTGAAGAACTGAGAAAAATCATCGTACAGCAAATTCCTCATTTAAACGATGGGCGTTTGTTGTTTGAACCAGATGAAGCGGTAGAAATTCATGAAGGTACTGTTGGGATGATGAAAAAGAATCCCAATGTTAGTGTTTTAACTACATATGCTGATGTAACTGCGATTCAATCTGAGTCTACATCCGATGCAAGTAAAACGACAGCTTTAAAACAGATGATGCAGAATTTATATAGTAATTCTGGTACCAGCTCTGAAATTTTTGCTTCAACTAGTAGTGCAACATTACCCACGTCTTTGGATAAGGACTTGGCTTTTATGATGTCGATAGCAAATAAGTTTAGTTTATTTATTACTAATTTATTAAACAGACTTTTTGCTAATACGAATGTATCCTTTAAGTACACTATTCTGCCTGTTAGTTATTATAACATGGAAGAGTATGTGAATATTAGTGCGAAACTTGCTAATGCGGGCTATAGTTTCATACTACCAGCTTTAGGATTAGGGATTTCACAAAAAGATTTATGCAATCTCAAAGAACTAGAGAATGATGTGTTAAAACTTGACGAAAGTTTAATTCCTTTAAAAACATCTTATACTCAAAGTAATACTGCTACTCAAGTTGCAGATGCAAAGGTCGGTCGTCCTCAATTAAAACAAGAGGAAAAGGCTGAGCAAACAATTGCAAATGAACAATCGCAAGAAAACACCGGAAATACAGGAGCTTCTGAATGATGGATGATTTAGATCAAAAATTAACAGAGTTCTCTGTCACAGTATATGGTGAATTCGAACAATTCAATGATGTTACGTCGAAAGCGCGCTGCCGCATTTTCTATAAAGGCGCGAATCGCAACGGTAGTTACATCACAGACGAGTTTGCAGAAGAATTATTAAAGACAATACCATATACTCCAGTTAAGGGTATTTATGAAGTAAATGAAGGTGATTATACTGATCATGGTCAGTCCCGTAACCTGGGGCGCATCTATGGTATAGTTCCCGAAAACCCCAATACGTCTTGGGAAAAGTTTGTAGATGAGGACGGCGTTGAACGTGAATATGCTTGCGTAGACGTCTTACTGTTTACTGCTTTATATAACGAGGCGAAGGAGATTATTGGAAAAGCTCAATCAATGGAATTATATCGTAAGTCCATTGAAGGCGAATGGCAATTTATTGATGGGCAAAAGGTGTATGTATTTAGTAAGGCGTGCTTCTTAGGGCTGCAAGTTTTAGGAGACGCAACAGAGCCTTGTTTTGAAGGCGCTGGCTTCTTTAGCCTATACAATTCCTTAACTGATATGATCAAGAAGATTGAGCAATATAACTTGAATCTTCAAAATGTCCAAACAGGAGGAGATAAATATATGCCTGAAATTATTTTTAAGATTTCTGATGATCAGAAATACTCTATGTTATGGACTTTGTTAAATCCAAATTATAATGAAGAAGGTAATTGGACTGTCAATTACGTAATTCAGGACGTATTTGACCAATATGCGATTGTATATAATCGTGAGACCAATAACTTTGAACGTGCTTATTATACCAAAAATGATGAGACTGATTCATTAAGTATTGATAAGTTTGAAGTTTGTTATATTGTTGATGTGACAGAGTCAGAATATAAGGCGCTGCAGGCTGTTCAAGCCTTGAATCAGGGCACTTATGAAAAGCTTGATGAGAATTTTACTGCATTAAGCGAAAAAAATAGTGAGTTTGAATCCAAAATTGAAGAGCTGAATACTTCAATTGCGACTTTAACTACAGAGAAAGAAGATGCGATGACGCAATACACTGAAGCGAGCAATCTGTTAGCGGAAGCTAAGACTGCATTAGAAACCGCGCAGACTGAATATGCGACACTTCAAAGTGAACGTGATCAACTCTTTGCTTTCAAACAACAAGTGGAATTAGCTCAAAAACAGGCTACTTTAGATAGTTATGCAACATTATTAGATGAAACGATTCTTGCTGCGTATACAGAAAAACTCGCGGATTATACTAATGAAGCGCTTGATAAAGAACTTGCATATGAGTTAAAGAAACATAATCCTGCTATCTTTAATACTACTACTCCGGTAACTCCAGTAATGATTCCTACTACTGAGACTCCGTTAAGTGGTGTTGAGGAAATTCTTAATAAATATATCAAAAAATAATCTTGGAGGAACATAGATTATGGCTAGATTTGTAATTGATGGCTATGGTCAAGTTGAACTGAACAATGTTGCGTTCCGTAGAGATGGTCGTATCGAAGCCCAGTGCAAACTGGACCCGTCCCTTAACTATGTTGAAAACGGCATGCTTCTTGCAGTTGACAATGTGACCCGCACCATTAAACTTCCTGCCGCTGATGGTTCTGATCTTATTGCTCTGAACTATTCTGCCGAGCATATTTATGACGAGAGAACACCGGGCCTTAAGAATTTCAGAGTTGAGAAGGATTCCTTCTTACCAAGACTTGGTTATCTTGCAAAGGGTGATAAGTTCACTACCAATTGCTTAGAAACAACTATGACTGAAGCTGCTATGACTGCTGCTGTTGCTACTGGTCTTTATGGTAATGAATGCGCCACTGGTGCGATTGAACTTTCTACAACTTTACCTACTGGTACTGCCGTTGTTCTTCAAGCCGTTGAAGCTACGACAATGCCCGATGGTACTTTCGGTCTGAAGTTCCAGGTTCTGGATTGCTAATTTAAGGGGGTATAACAATGGCTGATCTTAAAAGCATTAAAGAACTGGCTCTGCATGCTGCTAAGCACACTGCGCCCGCCAACTTCACTACTGAAAATGTTGATGAAGCTCTTCGCGGTGAACTTGCTAGTTTAGCTAGTTCTGTCAATGATTTCATGAGAAATCGTTATGACATCTATGATATTATTATTACTACTGCTGACGAAATCGTTCCTAAGAAGGTCATTGACTATTTAGGTCGTTTCGCTGAAGTCCGTCAGGTTAAACAAGGTGAGACTGCTCTGTTTAAGAAAGGTGTTGGCAAGATGAGAGCCAAGAAGTTCCTTACGCAGGTTGGTTTATCTGGTGTTTATGAGACCTTTAGACTGGACGCTGCAACCTTCCCGGTTAGTGCGCATGCTGTCGGTGGAGCTGTCACGATCGACTTTGAAAGAATGCTCGATGGTGCCGAATCCATGGCCGATGTTATGGAAGTTATGACCGAAGGTCTTGCTGATTCTATCTTCTATGAAGTTCAGAATGCATTAGTTGCTGCTGCTAATAGTGTTGGTAAGTTCCCTGCGAATAACCAGGTTAGCTTTGCTGGTTTTGATGCTTCTCGTATGTTAAAGATTTGCAATACAGTTAAGGCTTATGGTTCTGGTGTTGCTATCTTTGCTACTCCGGAGTTTATTGCTGAGATGGGTCCGGATGCTATCGTTCCTGAAATCGCTGGTGTTGCTCAGGGTATCTATCCTGTTGATGACATTGATTCGATCCATAAACTTGGTCGTATCCAGATCTTCCGTGGTAACCCTGTTATCGAAATGCCACAGAGCTGGGTTGATGAAAAGAACGTTAAGACTTGGATGAATCCGCAGTATGCTTACGTTCTGCCGACTGGTCAGGATAAGGTTGTTAAGGTTGTTCTTGAAGGTCAGACTCAGATTCATGACTTCACCAATCGTGACAATTCCATGGAAATCCACGCTTACAAGAAGATGGGTTGCGCTATTCTTGCCTACAATAACTGGGGCGTTTATAGAAATAGCAATATCCCGAATACCTACTACAATCCTTACGGATTTTAATTGAGGTAATTTGTTGAGTGAGGGAAGGGATGTTCCCTTTCCTCACTTTTTTAATAATGTGTAAAAGGAGTAATGTTATGAGCAATAAAGTTGTTGTAGAGAACATGATCGGTTCTCCAGTTGGATTTAAGATGCCTGGTTCCGCTATTGTTAAAATGTGGGAAAAGAAAGGGCAGAAATTAAGTTTTAATCGTGATGAATTAATCGAAGCATATTACATTCCTGGAGTAGAATATTTCTTTACTCATGGAATTTTATATACAGACGATATGGAGTTTAAAAAGGCTGTTGGTCTTGAGCCAGAAGATGCAGAAGAGCCAGTGAATGTTGTTAAATTAGACGAGAATCTTAAAAGACGTATGATTGGTCCTATGCCCGTGGCTGAATTTACAGAAGAGCTTAAGAAATTATCTTATGATCAAAGACAGGAACTTATTGGCTATATCGTCGATCATCCTGATGAATTAAAATTCGAGAAAGTCGATGTTATTAATAAGGCTTGCAGCACGAATATTCTTAAGGTATTAGAAATTCATAAAGCTGAAAACGAACCTGATAAGGAGGAGTAATCCTATGACTGCATGCCAAGTGGTATATGATGCCTTTTTGGCACGTATTCTAGAAGATGAATGGCCGCAGTGGGCGTTAAATGAAGCACAAGAAGACTGGCGCCAATTATTAGATGCGGCGATTCCATGGTTTAAATTTCCTAGACATTCTCTAACAATCGTGACTGATAACGGAGAGGATTATTTTGAAGGTGATTTATTACCTTCTGAAATATCTATTTTAGCAAATTTTATGAAATGTGAATGGTTAAATCGTTCAATTATGACTTGGGAAAACGTTAAACCGTTATATGAAGAGCGAGATTTTTCACAAGCAAACTTATTAGATAAACTTAAGACGATGCTAAATAGTGAACGAACTTGGGCCAGTTGGCAAGAAAGTTTATACTATCGTTCAAGAGAAGGTAAGCCATTTGACTTTAGTCAGTTGGCGGGCGGCCTATGAATGAAATAGTACAGGAAGCATATCAGAATAAGTTTAAAAGTAAGTTGTTTGGGTTATTATGTGAATTCGAGAAAAATCGGGAATGGGAAAAGTTCCTTGATTCTATCCTTATTGAAATGTTAGGATGGGATGAATCACAGAAAACCATTAACTATTACATTTTATTTTATAAGCTAAGTTCACTACGTTATTTAAGATATGAGTATTTTAGGACTACAATCTTTGATTGTATGACATTGGTATCTAAACAACATGAGTAATTATTATGAGAATGTCTATTTAAAGCGTTTGAATCGCTATGGTATGGATTATCAGTCACGAATTCAAGGCCAGCGCGAGCGCGTTTTTGAAGATTTATTACGTAAATCAGTTTATAGGGTCGATTTTCCTTATAACAATGAAATTGTTCCTGGATTATTAGAACGTTATACGCAGACTGATACACAGACAACTCAATATCTGTTGACGAGGGTTAATTTAGATATACCTGTAGGTACTGTATTACAGATTCCGAATAAGAATTATGAATACGGCGCGCCGCTGACGGATGATAATACATATTATTGGATGATTTTTTATCTTGATAATATTAAAGCAAGCGGTTATAATAGATATATCGTATTACAAATGACCCACTTTATTAATTGGACTGATCGTGATGGTATACAGCGTGAAACACGAGGTTATTTTTATGGGAACCATCGTGATAAAGTTATTGATACTATTATGCATGATACGAATGGGGCATTATATCAAGAACCTTTAATGGTTAGCCATTTAATCATGCCATTAAATGAATATATGCGTAAAGATGACTACTTTACTGTTACTGATACAGGACGTTCGATTGTTGAACCTTATCGTGTGACAGGTTTAGACAGACAGTCAGATTTAGGTGTACAATTTGTCACAGTAGATCCAGTATATGAGCGTGATTTAACACCTCCTCCAGAAAAACAACCTGGTGATGATGATACTGATTTTTACTGGTTAGAAGGAGGCCTTGAATAATGGAGAGTAATACTACAAATAAAACTCGCCATTATAAAGAAATGGGGTTGAATTTGCAGAAGATTGCAACCCGATTAATGGCTAATGATAATTTAATTAAATTATTATATTATACCGATAAAGATCCACTGAGTCATGATGCATTAACGCAAGAGCAGAAACAATCATTAATTTATGAAAAGTTATTAATGATTACTCCTCGTTTAAATCCATTGGAAACCTCTAAATCAACTGTTTCTATTTTGTTTACAGATACGAGCACATTGAGACAGAATGATGAGTTTATGAGTATTATTTTAACAGTTGCAATTTTTGTGCCTGTTACGCAATGGATTATTAAAGATAGTAATTTACGTCCTTATGCAATTATGAGTGAAATTACTCATAGCTTAGATGGTAAATTAATAAATGGTTTGGGGCGTATTACTGGTGGTGATTTTGAGTATAATTTTACTTCTAATGAAATTACTGCCTTTTTACAAACATTTATGATTACTTCTTATGATTAGTGCAAATATATTATTAGGGCTTCCCACTTTATTTGACAAGTATCTTTATATTTATCCGCCACTCGTTCGTGATGTGGCGGATAATCCTTCTTTTTGGAGTGAATATAAGGCATTGACGTTAAGTGCGGAAGAGATTGAAGATGAATTAGTTGCACAAAATGCAGATATAAAAACTTTTCCTACTCCTTTAGAATTTTTGCTTAATAACAGTTATCACGATAAAGCATATGAACATTTAGTCTTACATGGTATTAAACAGTTTTGTCATTCTGAAGCTTTATTGTTATATGAAACAAAACAAATTTATATCGGTGACATTAATACGAATCTAGTTAACGCAAAAGAAATTGAAGATCTTATGTTAATTGACGAATCCAATTTCTTTAGATTTCAAAATGCTTTACGCGCCGCTATGGGTGAAAAGAAAATTGAGTTGCCAAAACAAGATGAGGATCCACGGGTCAAGCGTATTAAAGCAAAAGCGCGTTATCGTGATAAAATCAAAGCAAAAAAAGGCTTAGGTTTAGAATTTACAGCTAGTTTAGCTGCAATTTGTTGTATGAATATGGGTTTAAACCCACTTAATATTGGAGAGATAAGCTATGCTTCAATTGGGATATTGATGCGAATGTATCAGGATAAAGAAAAATATGAAACTGACATTCGTAGCCTTCAAGCTGGAGCAAAAGCGAATAAAATAAATCCAATTTATTGGATACGAAATTTGGACTAACTAAACAACGTAGGAGGTCATATACATATGGCAAGTATTTTAGACCGCTATGGTATTAAAGAGGTAGCTGATGTTACTTTCTATGACCTGGATAACAATGGCGCGCCTACCCATCCGGTATTATACCTGGATACTTTAAAAGTATCTACTATTGAGCAGACTGCTGAGCAGGCTGAAGCTCGTGGTGGTAAGGGTAATGCTCCTCTGATTATTTGGGACTATGGTAAAGAGATCAATGTTACTCTCGAAGATGCGCTGTTCTCTGCGAAATCCATGGCTATCATGTTCGGTAATGGTACTGTTAAGAATTATGCTACTTCTGGTGCCAATCATGCTTATATCATGAAGACCGAGCAGTTTATTGCGACTGATACAGAAATTCCAGTAGCAAGTGGCGATCCCGCTGTTTATACGAATACTTCTGGTTGGAAGGCGAAGTATGAAGGTCCGGATGGCAAGTTATATGTCAAGGTTAACCCCAAATTCTATGATGAATCTGGTAGCTATCTTGCGCCTGCTACTGCTACTTTTACTGTTGGAAACAAGTATTTCTGCACGTTTGACTTAGAGGTTGCTGGTGCGGTTATTGATGTTTCTTCTGCTTCATTCCCTGGTACTTATTATGTTACCGGCGATACCTATGCTCGTTCTGATGCTTCTGGTAAGGATGAGTTCTTCCAGTTCATTATCCCGAAGGCAAAGGTTAACTCTGAAAACACTATTACTCTGGAAGCTGAAGGTGATCCTTCTGTTTTCAATATGAGTCTTCGTGTTATGAGACCGGCCGATGGTATCATGATGAAGTTAGTTAAATATGATGCTGTTGATCCGGAAGATGCTACTGAGCCTGACTTAAGTATTGTTCATAACCACACTTTAGTCGAAAAAAACTAACTAATCTTTCGTTGACTGCTGCGTCTTCGGAAGATTTAGCAGGTAAGGCAGCAAGCGATCTACAAACAGGCATTGTTATTGGTACAAATACCATTACTGGTACACTAAAGCCAGTTACTAATTATACTGGCTTTAGTGATAATACAGACTTACAAAACGGTTATTATTTAGCTTTAGATTTTAGTAATACATCTCCTAGTGATGCTACTATTGTAGTAAAATTATCTAGTGATGTAGCTGGTACAACTTTAGATAGTGATAGATTGATTGTGGAATATATTGAGCCATTATCATCAGAAACTACTACTAAAACATTAACAGTCACTATTACTAAACCGGAATATCCGACTGTAACACAAACTTATAATTTAAGTGGCTTAGTATTAAGTACGGAGTAATATATGGTTACAAATGCTGATAAATGCGCCGTTGAGAAGCCTAAAGTAGACCAACCTGAAAAATCTTTTACTTCCAAACGGAAGAAGAAGAAAAAATAGGTGTATAGAGGGCGGCAAGAGCTGCCCTCTTTTTTTATAATTATTTTTTTAGTTCAGCGTATAAAAAAGTAATTATAGAAGAGGAGTAATATATGGACATTCTGCAACAATTTGGCTTTAAAGATTTAGAGTCAGTCGTAATAAAAACTACTTTACCTATAGAGATGGATCAGAGAACCATTTTGGCAAATGAAACTATTGCGGCTTTTGACAAAATACAAATTGCAAATTTACAAGAAATTGTGCGAACAGTAACAGCGCATGGTGGTTATTTAGATCAAGATAGAGTATGGTGGGAATCAGAAAAAAGTGTTGATATAACCTTTACTCAAGGTATTTTTTCAAGCTACCAATTAGCGCTGATGAGTAATAGTAAGTTATTTCATGTAACACAAGAAACACCAATTTATTTAGATGAAAGATTGATTTGCGAAAGTGATGAAAATGGTGAAATAGCATTTACTGATGACGTTTATGATTATATATTTGTGTATCGGCAAGAAGACGGTGCGCGAATAGATGATTATGTAATGGATAATGAAAAAATTTCAGGTTTAGCGCCATTTAAAGAATATTTAATTAATTATGCCAAAAAATATCAAAGTGATACTCAATTTGTGGAAATAGGTTCTCAATTATTGAATGGATTCTTGACTCTACAAGGTAGAACAAGAATAAAGGATGATATAACTGGTAGGGTTCGTACAGGTATTATTACGATCCCAAAATTAAAGCTAATGACTGGTTTATCTATTAGACTGGGGAAAAATGCGCCACCAACGGTGGGGTCATTAAGAGCAACTGCTTTACCAGTAGGGCCGAAGGGGAATACAAAAATTATTGAGTTGGCCTTTCTTGAGGACTATATAGATAGTGATATTTGATAGATATCAGCATTAGCAGGAATGTTAATGCTGATTTTTTTTATTGAGGGATGAATTATGAGTGATTTAATGACTCAAACTATTAAAATTAATATCTTAGGTGAAACTAATGATATTAATAATAAGTTAAAATTGTTGCAGACAGAATTTAGTAAATTCGATTTAACTGGTACAACACAAAAATCACTTGATAGTACATTTGCACGTTTACAGGCTAATATTGCTACTATCCGTGAGAAAAATAAAGATGGTATTTTAAAGATTGGTGATGAAAAAGAAATCACTCGAATTTTTAAACAAATTCAGGATGATTATCAAAAATTACAATCTATGTCAAAAGATGGCATTTTGACTAGAGGTTTAAAAGCTGAACATGCTGCATATGAAGAAATTAAAAAACAAAACAATCAATTAAAAAGTTTAATAAATGAGCGTACTAAAAAAGAAGAGCAACTAGCTAATATTAAAAAACAACAAGAGGCTTTAACTGCTGCAGGAGTTAGATCCGCTAAGGCTCAAAAAGATGCACAAAATAAATTATTAACATTAGAACGAGATGAAAAGCAGTGGCTAGAACAAAAAAATAATTTACAAAATAAGGCTAATGAAGCACTAAAAGGACAAGAGAAGTTATATAATAATTTACAAAGTATTAGTGATAAGACAAATTTAAATAATCGTTTTTTTACTGATAATGAAGCGGGACGTAATTATAAAGAATTTATTGAGAGAACCAGAGAATGGCGTGAAGAAGTAACTCGATTAAAAGCAAGTCAGGATGCCATTAATGGGCAATCTTTTAATCAATTATCTAATCAATATACCGAAGTCAATAAACAAGTTAAAAACTTAAAAAAACAAGAAGAAGAATTAAATAGTACTATTGCTACTAATATTCAAGAATATTTTAAATTGTTGTCTCAACAAGGGGTTAAATTCGAAGGTATCGATACTACTGCCATTAAAACTTGGCAAGAATTTCAAACTGTATTGGTACAAACCTCTGGTAGTGAAGAGGCAGCCAATAAACAAATGGAACAATTACAAACTACTTTACGTAGTTTGGGAGTTGATATAGATCAAAGTTCTGGTCAATTACGTACTTATCAAGGCGAAGTTGAAAAAACCACAATGTTAAGTCGTGATTTAGAACGTATGAAAATGCGTTTGATGCAGTTGTTTTCTATTGGTGGTGCCGTACAATTATTTAGACGATCATTACGTACTGCGTTTAATGCTATCAAAGAATTAGATGCTGCAATGACTGAAATGGCAGTTGTTACTGATTTACGAGTAGGTGATTATTGGGAGCAACTACCAAAATATACAAAACAAGCTAATGAATTGGGTGTAGCTACTAAATCAGTATATGAAGCTGCAACTCTTTATTATCAGCAAGGTTTAAAAACTGCACAAGTCGAACAAATTACTACTGCAACATTAAAAATGGCACGTATTGCTAGCTTAGATGCAGCAGAAGCCACCGACCGTATGACGAATGCGTTACGTGGTTTTAATATGGAAATTAATCAAACTAATGCAGATCGTATTGCAGATGTGTATTCAAAACTTGCAGCGATTACTGCTTCAAATGTTGATGAAATTTCTACTGCTATGACTAAGACTGCATCTATTGCTTCTAATGCAGGTATGGAATTTGAAACAACGGCCGCTTTTCTTTCTCAGATTATTGAAACTACTCGTGAATCTGCAGAAACTGCTGGTACAGCACTTAAAACAGTTATCGCACGTTTCCAAGAATTAAAGAAAGATCCTTCTGAAATTGGCGAAATTGATGGTGAAATTGTTGATGCCAATAAAGTAGAAAAAGCATTGCGTAGTGTCGGCATCGCACTTCGTGATTCGGAAGGACAATTCCGCAAATTAGACGATGTATTTCTTGAATTGGCGTCTAGATGGAATACTTTAGATAAAAATACACAACGTTATATTGCTACGATTGCCGCTGGTTCTAGGCAACAGTCTCGTTTTATCGCGATGATGTCTAACTATGAGCATACTGTGGAACTTGTTAATGCAGCATATGGTTCTGCAGGTGCTTCACAAGAGCAATATGAGAAGACGTTAGATTCCCTTGAAAGTAAATTAAATAAATTACATAATGCCTGGAATGAATTTACGATGGGTATTACAAATAGTAATTTTGTTAAGGGCGCCATAGATTTATTAACTAAATTATTAAATACTGTTAATTCTTTAACTGAAGGTTGGGATGCAGCCTCTAAAAGTGTTTTAAAATTAATAGCTGCATTTTCACTATTTCGTGCTGGTCGTATTGTTTTTCAAGCATTTTTTAGTGTAGTTAAAGATATACGTTCTGTTGATGATGTCTTTGATGTGTTAAGTATGAGCATCGGAGATCTTACTAAAAAATTTGTACCCTTTACACAAGCTGCAAAAGCTGCAAGTGGTGCGGAAGCTGCCGGCGCGCTTAGTGCCAAAGAATGGGTTGTAGCTCATGGAGCAATGCTTAGTACATTAGGCAGTATTTTATTATTATTAGGTGCTGTCTATGTGTTATATCAACAATGGAGTCTTGAAGGACAAGCCAAAACTGCGAAAAAAGCTGCAGAAGATGCTACGCAAAAAGCTTCTGAATTAGAAAATAGTTATAATAATTTAAATACTGCCATTGCAAGTTTGGGCGATAAATATGATATTCTAGAAACATTAACACAAGGTACTGATGAATGGAATAAAGCATTATTTGAAACTAATCAACAAGTGATGGATTTATTACAGCAATATCCAGAATTAATTTCTTTAATGCAAATTGATGATCAAGGTATTTATCGGCTGAATTTTAATAGTAAAGAATTTCAGCAGTTTCAAAGAGATCAACAGAAACAGTTGCTAATTGCACAACAAAATTCTTTTGTAGCTAATGCCCAATCAACGCATCGACAAAAACTGGTAGAGCGCGATGAGATTTTAAGTAATATTAGACCAGGTTATCAAAGCGCTTCATTAAATGGTAATTTATATTTATCTAATAAAGATTTGTTTAAAGAAGCCTATGACAGAGCCAATGGAGATTATAATCTATTTTTAAATCAGATTCGTTCGGCCTATCGCAACTTCTCTGGTAATGAACAACAGATGAGTGAAATTCTAGGCGAATGGACTCGTGTATTTAATGAATATCAGACCTCTATTCAAGAAGAACAAGATGCCACAAGACAGCAATATCAATTATTAGCAAATAATTTGTTAAATAATAATCAACAAGTTGAAAATTTAGATGAGGGTTTGAAAGTTGCGGTTAAACAAATAGCAGACGGTCAATGGTATCAAAATATTACTGCAGGAACTAAAGATGCAACCGAAGCCTTTGATAAAGCGACGACAGATTTAACTAAAAAAATTGGTAGCTTACAAAAATTATTTAATGCAAATGGTGATTTTGTTGATGCATTAGAAATTTTATTAAAAGGAGAAACAACTCCGGCTATTATAGATGCCTTAAAATTAGAAAATTTACAATCAGCTGAATCTTTTGCAAATTTAACAGAGTTAACCAGTAATGAGCAAGAATTACTGTCTAATTTATTTGGAAGTATAGAACAATTTAGGACATTTTATGAATCTCATGTAACTGCAGTAGATCAAAATAATAAACAAGTCAGTAATACTTTTAATCGGTTAGGTAGCGCGCAGTTTGATGATGAAACTGTTGTGATTAGACAAGGTATCGCAACTTTATTAAATAATATTAATACTGAAGTTGGTACGGCTTGGTCACAGACTATTAGTAGTAATTTAGAACGTATCTTGCCATCATTAAAAGATGAAGACAAATCTTCATTCCTAAGTTATCTAAATCAAGGCTCATGGTTTAATAATCAAACAATTGAAGATTTTATTAATGATTTATCTGCACTAGATATTGAAATTGATCAAAATGACACGGCTTTAATTAATTTCATTGACAGTTTAATTCAATTAGAAAATGAATTAAATACTGATAGTATAGAAGAGTATACAAAACAATTAAATAATCAGAAAGATATTTATTTCACCTTAAATGATAAGTTACAATCTGGTAAATCTGCAACGTTTACACAAAAAGAAGTGGAAGATTTAACAGCAGCTGGATATACAGGTGAGTTTGTAGAAATCGGACGTGATCAATATGCTTTAACACAAGATTTATATACTGCTGTTAAAGAAATTGAAGCAAAGATTCCTAATACAATTGATAAGCTTCATCAAAGTAAAGAAGAGGCAGTTGCCACTGGTGAGGCAATTGGACAGCTATTAAAAGAAGATAAAACTTTTTCAGCAGCTTTAACTGGTGATTATACTGTAATGGATGCGTTGTATGCTCCATGGGCAAAAGCTTTAGGATTATATAGTGAAAATACAGACTTAAAGACCATTGATGCGGCTGAAGCTAAACAAAAAGTGGAAGAAGCCTATGCTTTATATTATGGCGCAAATGGTCAGATGCTTGAACAGAATCGTAAAGATTTAACTCAAGGTAATCCTAATGATTATGCTGCTTTGCAATATGGACAAGATTTTGTAGCGATTAATAATGAAGCAGCCACTAAAGCTTTAGATGCACGTCTCAATTCTGTTCAAGGTTTAGACACTGCTTATAAACAATTACAAAAAGATTTTAAAGGTGTTAATGATGCAATTGCAGAAAATGATAAATTATTAAAAATGCACGTATATGACACCAATATAGCGGCAGATAAGACTGAAGCCTTTGGTAAAGCTATTGGTGATGCTTTAGGTAATTTACAAGATAATCAAGAAGATCTTTTAGCTTTAGGTAATTTAACAGATATTTTAAATCAGTATTATGATACAGATGCATTTGATATAGACACCACGAAGAAAATTATACCATTATTAACAAAATTAGGTGATGATGATAAAGCGATAGTCGCTAAGGCATGGGAAGAATTAGGCCGTATAGCTGGAGATGCAATCATAACAGGTATTGCTGAGGAGAATAAAGGAGCCGGCACCGATGCTGCTAATGAATTAAAGAACGAAGTCTTGGCAGTTTTTGGTGATTTTCCTAAATTAGAATTTGAATTAGATGGTACAGCTGATTGTTCACAGATTTTTAATGCCTTACTTCAAGTTGGTTTATCCGCACAACAAGCAGCCGCAGCTATTGAAGCCATTAATAATGCTACAGTAACCTTTACAACACAATATAGCCTACAAGGTAAAACATATAATTCTAAAGATGCTGCATTGGCAGCAGCTAATTTATATAAAGCTCAAACGGGTTATGATATAACAAATCTTATTCGTCCAGCAAATGGTGCAATTGCTACTGTAAATAAAGTCCCAGATGTTAGTGTACCAAGTAGTAAAGGTAAAGGTGGCTCTTCTAAATCTGATAAAGAATGGAAGAACCCATATGACTGGCTCTATAACAAAACAGAAGAACTAAATGAATTGCTTCGTGAGCGCGAGCGCATTGAACGCCGCTATCAAAGTCTTGAACGTAAGCGCGGCGCCAATACCTTAAGTGCATTAAAGTTAAGACAAGATGAAACTGCTAATTTAAAAGAACAACTTAAACTTCAAAAAGAAATTGAAGCTAAGCGCTATGAAGAATTACATAAATTAGAAAATGAAGC